>ENA-OPVU01001059-OPVU01001059.1-human-gut-metagenome-genome-assembly--contig:-NODE-1059-length-15488-cov-2.083134_pt1 | contig 15488 bp, 12 predicted proteins | sample MGYA00241497_ERZ501986 | MGnify/ENA primary metagenome ERZ501986 (study PRJEB25962, sample SAMEA2042995) | human gut metagenome | biome: human gut; feature: human-associated habitat; material: faeces...
TTCTGTAATCTTCCATTCCGGCCATACAGAAACCGGCAGTTGCTTATCCATCTTCCCCCTCCTTTCCCGGTAAGCTCCTATATTTCAGAGTTTTTTATTTATTTTAAATATTAATTCTTATTTTAATTTTCTTCAATAAAATCTATCTGATACTCATCCATGTACTTGATACGTGCAAGTGAGTAAACCTCATAGCCCTGCTCCTTGTAAACTGCCGGAGGAATGAGCATTGCGAGGTTGGTCTTGCCGCAAGCAGAGGGGAATGCAGCTGTAATGTAAACAACCTTGCCGTCGGGCTTCTTAACGCCGAGGATAAGCATATGCTCAGCCATCCAGCCTTCGTTCTTACCCTGGTAAGAAGCGATGCGCAGTGCAAAGCATTTTTTACCCAGCAGAACGTTGCCGCCGTATGCGGAGTTGATGGACCAGATAGTGTTGTCCTGAGGGAACTGAACAATGTATCTGTTCTCGGGATCAACATTAGCCTTGGAGTGAAGACCTCTTACGAAATCGTTGGAGGTATCGCCCAGGTTCTCAAAAGCCTGCTTGCCCATTCTTGTCATGATGTTCATGTTAAGAACAACGTAGATAGAGTCAGTAAGCTCAACGCCGACCTTAGCGAGAGGAGAACCGATAGGACCCATGGAGTAAGGGATAACATACATGGTTCTACCCTTCATAACGCCGTCATAAAGAGGAGTGAGCTTAGCATACATTTCCTTAGGATCCATCCAGTTGTTGGTAGGACCTGCTTCTTCCTTGGTAGGTGTGCAGATGAATGTTCTGTCCTCTACACGAGCAACGTCGTTGGGAAGAGTTCTGTGGTACAGGCAGCCGGGAAGCTTCTCCTGGTTAAGTCTGTACATCTTGTCTCTGTTGCCTTCGGGAAGGGAGCAAACCTCGTCAGTAAGAGCATCGAGCTGCTCCTTGCTGCCGTCGATCCATACAACCTTGTCAGGCTTTGTGAGAGCGACCATTTCGTCAACCCACTTGAGTACGTTAGGATTGTTTGTAAGTGACATACATCAAATCTCCTTTATAAAAATGATATTTTTAACGAGAAAAAGCAAATGAAATTTTCCGACAAGGTTCCTGCAGACATCCATACAGCCTGTCCGCACAAGCATCATCAAGAAAAATCTTTCATTCTTTTAAACACTCTTCCCTGTCAAAAAATTATTCCACGTTAATATTATACTCCATAAACCCCACGCTGTCAAGCACATTTTGCGTATATTTTTCTAAGCGTAATTTTTTACACCGCCGTTGTATATTTTTTCAAAAAAGTCATTGACATCATTCGATTTTTGTGATATAATAATTAAGTTATACGTGTAATTATGCAAATAAACACGGTCAATCCGTCATAATGCGGGTGTGGTGAAACTGGCAGACACGATAGACTTAGGATCTATTGCGCAAGCGTGCAGGTTCAAGTCCTGTCACCCGCACCAAATCTTGAAAGGCAGGTGAATGATATGAATATTCGTAACAGAAAAATCGAAAACATCTATCATTCACACTGCATTTCCATGTGATATCATTTTGTGAATAATAAATCCAAGTGTTTTCGTTTTTTCGGAAACACTTTTTTTATTTATGAAATGAGGAATTTTATGAACACAAACAATACCGAAATCATCACCGTAAGCACAAGCGAATATTTGTCGGAAGAGACTGCCATGAAGATATCCTCGGCGCTTTGGGGACAAAATGATATTGCAGGAATGAGAAGCATTCTTTATTGGCACAGGTCTGAAAGTGATTGTTTCAATGTGACAGCCCGGAACGCATCGGGAGATTTTGTGGGCAGAGTGATCTGTATCCGAAGCACTGACGACCCCACGCTTTGGTATTACGGTGATCTTTTTGTTGCGGAAAGCTACCGCCGCAGGCATATCGCCGAACAAATGCTCAGTGCAGCATTTGATACATTAAAAGACAAGGGCTGCAAAACCATACGCACATATGTTGCTCCCGAAAACACCCCATCACTTGAACTGCAGAAAAAGCTGGGCTTTGCCGAAAAGCCATACCGGACATTCAACTCTTTGATAAACAACGGCGATATAATGTTTGAAAAGCAGTTGGGGCAGATATATAAAGCCGCGCCTGTCAGCAGCGGTTTTGACGTAAGGATCATTGCTGACATCTACAATAAAAACCTCGAAGCGCTTCACGGCGATAAAATAACCTATAACGAATGGCTAAACTCTATCATGAGCCATGATACAGACGAAAAGAATTATCTGATCTGCAGAAGCATTATGCCTGTTGCGTGGCTGAAGATAAACGGGCTTGATGATAATGATGTGGGCTATATTTCAATGCTTGCAGTCATACCACAGTTTCAGCGCAGCGGAGTGGGAACTTTTGCAGTAGAGTTTGCGGAAAACTTTTTACATTTCAATGGTAAGAAGATATTATGTGTACAGACTACTCCCGATAATATGCCTGCTGTCAGGCTTTACGAAAAATGCGGATTTGAAAGGATAACAGAAGCTCAGTCGCTTACAAACAGCAGCTCAGACTCGACCAAAATAAAATTTATCAAGGAAATTTAACTTGTCTTTTCCATAAACCTTGTGCAAGAGCAGTGGCTCTGCGAAAATCGGTTGTGATTTTTGAAATGTGTCTCACGTTATGACATAATACGACGGCACAACCGCTTAATTGCCAGAAATCATAAAAATTGTCGCTGTCAAGGTTGTCTTCGACATTCATTTTAACCTTGACAGCGACATTTTTTATGATATAATGACAGAGCGGTTATGACGTCTTTCGACATTTACACAGTTAAAGAATCGGACTCCTGAAAAAGGAAAAAGAGCGACCGATCAGCCGCTCTTACCACAAAGTCATTTTTCTGCAGTTGATTGTTTTTACAGAGTTTTTTTCGCAGAGCCTGCAGAAATGTTAGTTTCATTTTCGCCTGCTACATAATCTCTTTACCGTTAACACATATCCTGCAATTTCTACTTTTAAATTGTTGAATAATATAATCTAAAATTTCACTTCTATATTCACAACTTTGATTGATCAATGAGTATAATTTTTCCCCATCATATGTAAAAATTACATTTCCTGCCTTAATCTTTTTATTATTTTTAGGGTCACCGAATATTGTTAAAACTTTATTTCCATAAGTAAGCCATTTTTTATTTTTAAAAATATATTCTTTTTCAAAATTACATTCTATTAAACCTAATCTTTCTAAGTCTTTTAACTTGCTTGGAGTTATATCAGAATCAGTATGTCTGATAAATATTAGAAGATGGACATTATCCTTTTTAAATTCTCTTAATACAAACCGAGAAATGTTACTAAAAAAGAGTGCCTGATCATAACGCATAATTGACATAGTGTGAAGCAAAGAAGGATTTATTGTACCAGGATTATTGGCTTCTTCAGACAACAGCTTTGCCCAAATAAGTTGCATATCATCATTGCAAACCAACTTAGCTTTATCAAAAAAAAATTCAAGCCAATCTTCACTGATATTTTCAGGCTCAGCAGTATTTTCTATGAATTCTTTAGCTTTATTGGCAATACTCTTACATCTTTTTTGTTGCTTAATATATTTTTTGTATCCGCAAAGAAAATCCACAACATCCGGATTAATTTTCTTGCCGTCAATGGCATTTTCAATTATTTGCTTGTGCCCCTCAGCTATTGCCAAATCCAGAGGACTTGGCTGAAAGAATTTTTGAATTACATCAGAAAAGTTTTTTACGGACTCACCTGTGTTTTTAATAATAGAAATTTCATTGTTATCCATATTTATGTTCCTTTCTTTTGTAATTTTATTAGTCTGATGTCATCAATTATCCCCAAAGCTATTTTGATAGAATTTTTATACAGATATGATATAGTTTAGTAAGATGTCCGGATCTGTTATGAGTAGTGGACAGAATTTTGATTTCTGATCCGATATAATCATTATTCACACTCTCATCAACAGAAATTATCGGATATGGAAACTCATATTCTTTTATAAAGTTACAGTATTTTTCGCAAAATGAAGCAAAATTTCTTAATTCTGCATATACCAAGCAAACATTAAAATTGTTTCCTGTTGTATCATAAGTATATATTTTATTTAAGTGTGCTGCAAGATAATCTTTGTTCATAGAACTGAGGTTAAGTGCTTCTATGATTGTAAAAGGGACCTTATCTTTCTCGACAAATATATCTACTTCACCCGATGAAATTCCAGAAGAGGACAGCCCCCTTCTTGTCTGATCCTTTATCACATAATCGTATTGTTCAAGCATATCACGGATATAATCATTACGCTCATCTTCCGAAGCCTTGATGTATTTAGCATTACTTTGCAGCTTTATACAGATACTATAAAGTCGATTGATGAATTCAGTAATAGCAGGATCATTTATCTTATCGTCCAGTAAGGCTGTTCCTTCTTTTATGCCAAATACTTTTATGACATATATATTTTTACCATGTATGTTCAGTGAGATAACCTCGGTTTGTGGTTTCACAGTAAGTTGATAAATCGCTTTATTAACAGCTTCTTGAATATACATGCCATTGGCAATTCCATTGACAGTATATCTGTTTTCTGACAGAGATACACCAATCATAATATAGCCATAGTCGCCTGCAATATTAGCAATACGTTTAATGTCAGGTGCGATTTTAGTAGGAAGAAATTCAAAAGTATGGCATATCACATTATCAGCAACACTACCATTCAATATCTTTTCCACTTCATTTTTATCAATCATTTTACTTAATTCTCCGTAAAGGGATACGATTTACACCGGTCAGTCGAATAATTTTTCCAAAAGTGAGCTGCTCTGGTGTAGATCTCCCATCTTCTATCCATAGTTCAAAGTCTTTCGTGTAATCTAATGTCTGAATCTCTGCATCATAATAAAGGATCACTTCATCATAGTCTGACGGCCTTGCAATAATGTAGATTTCTCTTCCATCCTTTTTTGCTGTAAAAATAGTTTTATGAATAGCAACAGAATCATTAAGATCATAGCCTGGCAGTGAACTAAGATGATTTTTTATATTTGTAAGTGTACGCTGTAATATCTGTTGGACAAATATAAATTTTTCAATACTGCTATTGATATAATGCAAAAAATTATCATCAAGTATTTTACTGTCAATAAGTCTTTGAAACTCCTCTTTTGAACTTATTCCATATTGACAGAGTAATTCTTCTGTTATAGTTCTCGGTAATTGAGATTCATTCTCTTTCTGAGTTAAAATGACTTCTAGCTGCTTAATATCAGTAATACCAAATTTACTTAATATATCATCAAGTTCATTGGCTTTGGATATGCTTTCAGATATTTCATCGTCATTATAAAACCAGTAAAGGTGATCCAGTAATTCTTCAAAATGTTGCTTTATCACAGGATCATCTTTTCGATTTCTGAGCCACATATAGGTTTTGTTAAACGATTCTTTCTCATCGGAAGAAACTCTAATATTGTTCATGTGCTCACGAATATAACTTGTTATGATTGTTGATACATCTTTATATCCTTTTTTCCTTGGAATTATTCCCGAAACATTTATTTTGACAGAAGCCAGTTCTTCCCTGAGATCAGTACCGGATATACGGCATACATCTTTTACAAATTCAGGAATTGAATCTGCTTCATAGTATAGATACGATGCAGATTTAAATGAATCGTTTTGATTTGGAATAATAGCATATTGCTCAAGCCATTCTAAGTGATTTATTGACCTCAGATATTCGACAAACTCTGACAACCACATTTCAGATGTGCTAATTAAATCAAAACTATACCTTTCACAAAAATTACGACAAAAATTACATTGAGCAATATCGTCACATATCTTTTTACACCAGTATTCAAGTGCGTTAGTTAATAAGCGATCGTCATAATTTAAAGCGTCGTTTATAATGATAATTGGATCATCAGTAAAGAGTGAATTATATAAATCTATAAATGACAGTTGTTTTTTTACTGCGTTCTTACATATACCTATGATATGCTTATAGAATTGCTCCGAATTAACACCATATTTCTGTGCATGGACAAACATTCGATCAGCTGCATCGTTAAAATACATAACGGTTGAATGTTCAAATGGAATACGTATATCTAAAAGTTCGGATTTTAAATCAATTGATATTAACTCTGCTGCTTCTTTGAATGCGTTATCTATTCCACCATCAACTTTTAGATCATTGAGGCAACAAAACTTACCGTTTTGATTAGGAAAGATCCTATTTGCACGCATAGTTACTTCTATATTATCAGAACATTTCTTATATATGAGATCGTATAGTTCTTTTAACCAGTTAATTGCGTCAGGCACCTTTTTCGACAAATTTTCAAGAGAACCTATTTCTTCAACTTCAGATATCAGTTCAATAACTCCATAGTTCCTGCACTCATCCCATAAGGAATTATACCAATTATCAATATCATTAAAACAAACGTGTTTATGGGGGAATAATTGACTTGATAAACCCCATACAGCATTTCTTATTTCTTTTGTATCATCACTTGAAAGAAAAATATTTTGCTCTGATCCCATCGTATCCTGAAGCGTTTGCTTTGACCCGTCAGCCATAACAAACATTTGAAACTTAGATATTTTGTCTTTCAATAATGATATTATTGCTTCTTCGTACCATTGCACATCAATCCAGTCTTTGCTTGAAATAGCCGGTAAACAAACTGCATTATGTATATCCTTATAATCATTTTCAATAAAATAATCTATCAATGAAGCATATAATGAACATGCTTTTTTTAATATAGATTTATTCTGCGCTGATTCATTACCATAGAGAATTATTCCATTCCTTGGTTCATTCGGATCGAAACTTTTGCTATTTATTACAACAGGGAATGAAAAATCGTGAGTTCCCAATAATGGAAAATCACAAAATAGCTTTGGCAGATTTTCATTATAAGGCGCAACATAGTTTGTATCTTCTTGACGTATGATTTCTGCTGCCAGCATAAGTGTTTCATCTTTAATGAAAAGAATATTGATTGGTGTAGCATCATTATTTTTGCGTATGCGGCTTACAAACACATTTTCACTTCTTGTAACGCCATGTTGTGTGCGAGCGTATTCGGAAATGATTCCGTTCTTATTTATAGTTATTTTGTTCAGCTCAGATACAAAAGCAAATACATATGGAGCAGTAATCAAAAAGTTATCCAAACCGTTTTGTGCAGCCTGAATACCATTGTCATCAAGTGCATAACAAAACGTAGTATTCATCTCATTACCTGTTATGGCATAAGATATATTATTTGTATTGTTTTCAAGCTGTTCACAACTGTTTTTGATCGATGCTTTTAATTCATTTATATCATCTCCCGATCTATCAAGTGTGACTTCAAATTGAGCAATGCCTGTATCATCCTCATCATCTATCAATCCGGATATGGTAACTAAGGGTGATAATAAGTTTGTTGTTAAAAAACCTGTTCCAAACTTTCCCGTACTTTTAGAATTACTGGTGCGTTCCTTAGTGGATACTTGCTCGATAAGGTAAACTATATTTTTTGTAGAAAAAAGTTTACCGTTATGCTTGAATTCAACAATTCTTCTTGCAGAATTAAAGTTAATTTCAATGTCAATCTTCCCTGATGAATTAGGACAGTCCTTTGCATTCTGGATCAACTCCCATATCCAACGATATGATGATATAACGACATCCTTAGACCTTAATTCAGTCAGCTTATCTCTGATCTTTGTTGCAGCTTGAGTTTCCTGAGCACCATTCCTTAAATCTCTGATTTTATCCTTATAGGTAGGTTTCAATATCATTACCTCACAATTATAAAATTCAATAAATATTTACTTACTTTTAAAAGACAACAGTTTGTATTTGCCTGTTTCACATAAGTCGAAACGATAACTATGCTTAATAATTCCCTTTTTATTACCTATTTTAAATCGTAAATCAATTCCGTTAAGTATGCTCTAAAATAATTGCTATTTATTTTACAATTATACCACAAATTGCATAATATGTCAATTAAAATCTTAGACTTTTTACCATTTTGAAAATTAAAAAGCGGTTTATCATCGAAAGATAAACCGCTTTAATTATTATTGTACAAGATTATATAGATAGTTAAGCATTCATGCAAATGATAGATATTGTATTCTCTTTTTTCAATCGGACTAAAAGGTAATATATATCATTCGTTCATTACACCTATTACACCTTTTTACTCATGCTTGCAGGTCAGATAAGAAAAGTATGGCTACTTTTCTGCGCTCGCTAAGTACTGTTCAGCAGCATTACTGTGGACATCCAGTGGATATCCACTTTACAGAATTTCTTGCTTTATCCTATTTCATTTGATACAATGAAGATTACAAAAATGTTTAAACACGTCTTTATGAATTATATTTTAAATATATTGTTGACAAATAGCAACTTATATGCTATAGTATATAAGTAAATAATACAATTTTAAAAATCCACGCAATATCATTTAAATTAATTTATTAAGCTCATTGTTAGTAAAAATTTTTCTAAATTTATGTAGATTAAATAGTATAATAAGGTAAATATATACTTATAAAATTTTAAAAGGAGAAATAGTTATGAATGCATTTAAAGTAGACATTATTTTTCACGAAAAAGATGGATTTTCTCAAGAACAATTAAAAAAAGATATAATTAAAGATCTTGCTGAAATCAATTTAAATCTATATGATTTTAAGTATTATAAGAATGCAACGGAAAGCAATTGTATTTTGATTATTGAATATAAAACTATTGGCTTGCAATACCATCAAGTGGTTTTAGGGGGATTACTTACTCTCTTACATAACAATAACTATATAAAGGATTTCTCAATAAATCCGTCTTTTACAGAATTTAGTAAATAATAAAGTAAAACAAGATTTTATTTAGTATTAGCAGGAAAGCCACATTCGAAAAATATCCCACGGCATAGTCTTACATCTTCACCCCTTCAAATCAGACACAACCAAAACACAACATATCCCTCAAACCTTATCATCCAGCCCGCTCAGATCTATCTCATATTTCATCTCTCTTACAGCGTCATTTTGGCGGTAAAACATTATCATGTACCAGGGCAGATAACGGACATCTCCCGATTCCAAATTGCCTTTGCAGAAAACCGTCGAGCTTCCGAAATGCCAGCCCTCAACAGACCTTATCCTGTCAAGAGCATTGTGCTTTTTGTAGTCATTTCCCGATTTGACCTCGATAAGCTCAGCGTTCATGCCGTTCTTTACAACAAAATCCACCTCGCCGTATTTCTTGGAATCGTAATAATACAGCTCAAAGCCCTTGCTTTTCAGCTCCTGTGCTATCACGTTTTCAAGAATGCTGCCCAGATTTATCTCCACATTGCCCTGCAGGATATCAAACTGTATGTTCTCCATGCAGGAAGCGCAAAGCAGTCCCGTGTCTCCCATGAAAAGCTTGAAAAGACTGTGCTTGCTGTTGAGCGAAAGGGGAAGCTGCGGCTCGGTCACATTGTAGCAGGGGAGAGCCACCCCTGCGTCTGATATCCACTCAAAGCTGTTTTCATACCGCAGCTGCCGACCGTTCTTATCCACCTTTGTGAGAATGAACCGCCTGTTTTTGTCGTTGAGCTGCGAGGGGATACTGTCGTATATGGCAGTTATTTTTATCTTGTCATTTCCCTCCGCATACTGGGAAATGTCCAGCCTGTACAGCTCGGTTATCTCACGCTGCCTGCGTATCACCTGACCTATGTCATGGGTATTTACATAGCAGCTCACCGCCTCGGGCATTCCGCCCACCACGATATAGCTGTAAAACAGCTTGAGCATAGTGTCATGCACCGACGGGGAAACGGGCAAATTATCTTCATAGCACCTGCGCAGATGATCTATAGTCTCACGGCGCACGCCGTTGGCGGTGATATATTCCTCGAAATCCATGGGATACATATTATAGATCTCTTCATAGCCCACGGGATAGGACTTTACACGCTTGAGCCGCACGCCCAGCAGCGAGCCTGTTTCAATGTAATCGAACCTGCCGTCCTCCACGAGAAATTTTATGGCGGTCCGTGCATTGGGACACTCCTGTATTTCGTCCAGAAGCACCAGTGTCTTGCCCGGCTCCATGGGCTTGCGGAGGTATGCGGTGAGATTTGTGATGACCGTATCTGCTGAAAGGTCGCCCTCAAATATTTCTGCCGCACGCTTATCGGATATGAAGTTCAGCTCGACGAAATTTTCGTAGTATTCCTGCCCGAACCGACGGACAAGAGTGGTCTTGCCTATCTGCCTTGCGCCTATGATGCACAACGCCTTTTTTGACGGGCTGTTTTTCCACTCCACCAGCCTGTCCCATGCTTTTCTTTTCAGCATATTTACCACCTCACGCATTAGTCTGTGCTTTAATTGTAACATTATTCGTGAGTTTAGTCAAGGATGTTGTAACATTTTTCTAAGGTTTCGAGATGAAATGTGTAACATTTTTCAAGAGAATAGTGTCTGAATTTCAGGGCTTTCATAATAAAAATATTGCGTAATTACGCATAAGTTTCATTATGCGTAATTAGTATCCGCAGCTATCCTCATACAGCCAGCATAAAATATCAATATTTTTTCTGTATCTGCTTTCTGTAATCCGTGGGCGAAACGCCCGTGTAGGCTCGGAATTTCTTGCTGAAATACAGCATATCTGAAAACCCCAGCGAATCGGCGGTCTCTCCCACCGACATCAGCGTGGAGCGCAGTAAGTGACAGGCACGCTTCATTCTTGCGGCATTGTGATACTGACCCATGGAGATACCCTTTTCCCGCTTGAACTCCGCCGCAAGCCTGCTGTAGCTCAGATAAAAATGCTCGCTTATGAGCGCCTGAGAAAAATCCCTTTCGGTCTGAGTATCAAGGAAAGCACATATTTTGTCCGATACGCTTTCACCATTCGGCTGCTCCGAACAGATGCGGATAAGGATATCATAAAACTGCGAATTTGTGCGGAGCCTGCTCAATTTATCCGAGCTGTGAAAGGTCTCGCACAGCTTTAAAAGCTTTTCCTCGATAATGCTTCCCGAAAGTCCGCTCATTTTCTTCGGAAGATAGATTTTCCCGCTTGTCTGTCCCTCGTTCAGCGTAAAATGAACATACACCCAGCGGGTGCCTCTTAAAGTCTCGTATTTTCCGAAATGGCGCAGCCCTTTTTTCAGAAACAAAAGCTCCCCAGCACCTATCTCATAGTCAATGTCACATTCCGTAACGTACATCATTCCGTCGGTGACATATATCATGTCATTAAAATCAGCCGTTCTGTCCATATGACGGAAGTTTTCCGTCGCCGTGAGCATATCGCAGTCGGACACAAGCGGCAGGTCTGTTTCAGCTATTGATATATCGGCAATAATATTTTCCATATTATCAGAATTTTTCTCCATTTATAAAGTTTAGTTACAGTATTATAATACATATAGAGCCAAAAGTCAACAGGAGGGCAAACCTTATGAAAACACAGAAGCAGATACCCGTCACCTCATACAAGGCCTCGGGATTTATGGAAAAATATCAGAATATCGTCCATGCCGAAGTTATTCCATATCAGTACAGCGTGTTGTGGGACAAGCTTGAGGGAGTGGAAAAAAGCCACGTAGCGGCGAACTTTATCAATGCCGCAAAGGCTCTCAGAGGAGAGGACGTCGGCGACGGCTTTTACGGAATGGTCTTTCAGGACAGCGACGCTTACAAGTGGCTTGAAGCTGCGGCTTATGCCATTGCCGACAAGCCCGATAAGGAGCTTGAACAGAAGGCTGATGAGCTTATCGGCATCATCGCCGATGCCCAGGACAAGGACGGCTATCTGAACACGTACTTTACCGTAAAGGACAAGGAAAAGCGCTGGACAGATCTGCTTGAGGGCCATGAGCTGTACTGTTCGGGACACCTTATCGAAGCCGCCTGTTCCTACTATGAAGCAACGGGCAAGCGAAAGCTTCTTGATATTGCCGTAAAAAACGCCGAGTGCATCTATGATCGTTTCGTCATGCAAAATACCGAGGGTATCCCGGGACACCCGGAGATAGAGCTTGCACTCCTGAGGCTGTACCGTCTTACCGGAAACAGGCATTTTCTGCGGCTGTCGGAGCATTTCATAAACGAGCGTGGAAAAGCTCCCGACTTTTGGGCGAGAGAAGCGAAAAAGCGCAGTTGGAGCGTTTGGAACAGCGACCCATGGGACAATGATTACCGCCAGAGCGCAAAGCCTGTCCGTGAACAGACCGAAGCCACAGGCCATGCCGTCCGTGCGGTGTATCTTTACACAGGAATGGCAGACCTTGCCTCCGAGACCGATGACAAGGAGCTTTTTTCCGCCTGCCGCCGTCTGTGGGAAAACATCGTCCGCAGAAAAATGTACATAACCGGCGGTATCGGCTCCACCGTTCAGGGCGAGGCTTTCACCGTTGACTATGACCTTCCGCCCGACACCGCATACTCCGAGACCTGCGCAGCCGTGGGGCTGATATTCTTTGCGGAAAAGATGCTTGAAAACGACATAAACGGCGAATACGGCGATGTTATGGAGCTTGCTTTTTACAACACCGTCCTTGCGGGAATTCAGCTTGACGGCAAGCGGTTTTTCTATGTAAATCCTCTTGAAGTCGATGAGGGCATTTCGGGAAAAGCGGCGGGCCACCGTCATGTGCTCCCCTCCAGACCCGGGTGGTATGCCTGCGCCTGCTGCCCTCCCAATGCGGCAAGGCTCATCGGCTCCATCGGCAAATATGCCTATGGCGAAAAGGGCGGCACTGTTTTCTGCCATCTTTTCGCTGCGGGAAAAGTAAGCTTTTCAAACGGCATTCAGCTTGAATGTATCACAGACTATCCTTATGATACGAGGGTAAAATATATCATATCGGGCAGCGGCAGGGCAGCTGTGCGCATACCCAAGCGGAGCAGGAGCTTCACCCTCGAAGTCAACGGAAAAGAGGTCTCCGCCACTCCCGAAAACGGATATATTTACATTGACCTGAACGGAAAAACGGAGATAAAACTCACTCTGGACGGAACTCCAAGATTTGTAAGGGCATCAAACAAAGTGCCGAGGCTTACGGGAATGACGGCGCTTATGCGGGGGCCTCTGGTTTACTGCTTTGAGAGTGCCGACAACGGCGATGTGCGGTCGCTGCGCATTGACAGGAGCCAGACTCCCTCTGTGGGAGCATTTGAGCCCGAACTTCTCGGCGGAACGGTAAAGCTCACGGCAAAGGCATTCCGCACAAGTGACTGCGATGACCTTTACTGTGACGAAGCGGAAACTCTTACCCCCTGCGACGCTGTCGCTGTCCCCTATTACACCTGGGGCAACCGCGGCGAGGGTGATATGAGGGTCTGGGTGAATACTGTGAGGTGAATGATGTGACACAGGATAGGCACATGATAGGTATATGATAGACACAAGGAAAAGGGACATATCCATGAGGATATATCCCTTTTTTCATGCTGATCTTTTGCCGAAAGGAGCTTTTGACGTTATTTTTTCTATAGGCTTATGCTCTATATAATAGGCAACGGCGGCTTTACCGATCGTCATTGTACCGCTTGCGGCTATTGAGGAACTTATGACAGAGCCTGCGCAAAATCCAATATTCAGGAACTTTGAAAGCTGTTGGGCTATGACCCTGCAGGTAAGGCCTACTCCTGCGGTGCCGCATAAGCTGAGTATGAACTCCACTGCTGTTTTGGGTGACATCTCCCTGCCGCTGAGCTTTGCTATAAGGCTTACCAGAAAGCACTGGAGCGTAAACAATACATACATATCTGATATGGGTATGGGCGTTGCGGCAACTATTGAGGATATCCCCGCAAATATCTTTGTAAGACGGTCAGCTATCCTTTTCAAAACTGTTTCCAGCCTTGCAGCCATTATCATGCCTGCCTTTGCCCTGCGGTCATGTATGACCTCCAGCAGGATTTCATACAGCTTGTCGATGTTGTACCGTCCGTCAAAGCATATTTCAAGCTCGCCTATCTCCACGGGCGTGAGCTTGTTTATCTCCTTTTCGTCTATCTCCGCACCGTCGGGAGTCTGCCATGACATCAGCGAGCTTACGGCGGCCATGCCGCATATTTTCAGACCGTTGTCATCTATTATCTTTTTGAAATTGTTCTGCTGCTCGCTTATGTTGTCTTTCTTTGTCTGTGAATACTGTGAGGGTATCTTCTGATATGACGGCGCTGTTTCATCGCACTTGTTGAGCACCGCAATGACAGGAAGCTCTGTGCCGCTCAGACTGAGGTACTCTTCCGCAAGCTTCTTCATGAACCTTACATCTTTGTCAACGTCATCTCTGTGTGTGCAGTTGAGCACCAGCACGGCAGCATCGGGAGAAAAGCTTTTTACCGCTTCCATAAGCTCATCTTCGGCGGTGATGTTGCTGTTCAGCTGCTCCGACTCCGCTATACCTCTTGTGTCAAGTATCTCCATAAGCTCCCTGCCATTGTCGCAGCATTTATATGACACAGTGGTGGAAGTGCAGCTTTTTACATTGCTCACCTTTGCCGTATATGAGCCGCACAGGGCATTTATCAGGCTGCTTTTTCCCGCACCCGTTCTTCCCACCAGCAGGAACCTTGGCGGTCTGTGGTCTTCCATATCCTCCATAAATTCTTTAAGCGGCTTATTTTCCAATATTTGTTCCTTGATAAGCTTCTTTACAGGCTCGGAGACCGCATAGGGCAGGCTGTCGATGATGCTGTCCAGTTTATTAAAGAAGTTCTTCATTTCATGTATGTTCTTTTCGATATCCGCATTGTGATCCATCATAAGAATTTCTCCTTTTTCTTTGTTGACCGACTGCCTTCAGGCAGCTGTTTTGTCGGATTTATTACCGATAAATATGTTTATTGCTTTACACAGCCCTATCCTCATCACCATATACAGCAGTGACGGCAGAGCCATCATCGGAGTATAGTCAGATATGGCAGAGGATAATGAGCCAAGTCCGTACAGTCCGAAGCCCAGCAGTCCGCCGAAATCAACTGCGGCGTGCAGTATGATGCTTGTCCACAGCGTACCCGTATAATAGTAGATATCAGCCAGCATTATCCCTGCCGCTGCCGCATTTATTGCCTGCACAGCCACGCCCATAGGTTCAGCCACCCTGAGATTTATCAGGTGCATGATGCCGAAAAGTATCCCCGAAATAACAGCGCCTTTATTGGTATCACGGAAGATGTTCTTCATGCTTTCGGAGATCACTCCCCTGAATATAACTTCCTCGGAAATGCCGATAAGCAGCATATACACCGAAAAAAGGACTATCTCACCAAAGGGCCGCAGAGTGCGCACAGTGTACTTTTGACAAAGCATCACACTGCGGAATATAAATGCGCCTGTCATCTGGATCGCCAGCAGTACGGCTGCGTATTTTCTCCTTTGGGTATATAGCCGCCCTTTCTTTGAGCCGAAAAGGTCAGCGGGAGTTCTGCCGCATATAAAGGCGATACATAATGCGCAGACC
>ENA-OPVU01001064-OPVU01001064.1-human-gut-metagenome-genome-assembly--contig:-NODE-1064-length-15447-cov-2.000000_pt1 | contig 15447 bp, 7 predicted proteins | sample MGYA00241497_ERZ501986 | MGnify/ENA primary metagenome ERZ501986 (study PRJEB25962, sample SAMEA2042995) | human gut metagenome | biome: human gut; feature: human-associated habitat; material: faeces...
GTTATTTGCTTAATATTTCGTTAAATACTTATTCTTGCCTTTCGAAAGGGCAAGCTACACGTCTGTATGTTTACGAAGCGATTCGGGAAGATGCCTATCAACTTTATGGCTTTTATGACCGTCACGAACGTGAACTGTTCATATTGTTGATTTCTGTTTCGGGAGTAGGACCCAATACGGCCCGCATGATATTGTCTTCATTGAATCCTTCTGAGTTGGAGCAGGCGATTGTGTCGGAGAATCTAAATTTATTGAAGTCGGTAAAAGGAATAGGCGCTAAAACTGCACAGCGTGTAATTGTTGACTTGAAAGATAAAATAAAACCTACCGACAATCCGTTAGTAATAAGTACGCCCGCAGCCTCGGAAATTTACGAGGAAGCTGTGGCTGCGTTGGTGATGCTTGGATTTTCACAGCCCCAATCGCAAAAAACAGTTCAAAAGTTATTGCGTGATACTCCTTCGATGAGAGTTGAAGAGGTAATTAAGCAGGCTCTGAAAATGCTCTGATACCGGCGTCGTCGCCTTTTGAGTAAAGGCGGGAATTTGTGTAGGAGTATCGAATGAGAAGACGGATAAGGATTGGAACAATAGTTGTGCTAGCAGTGAGCGGATTAGGAGCCTATTCCGCTTTTGCTGCTTTGCAGTCGGCCGATCCGCAAAGTTCATCGAGCAGTATATCGGCAACGCAAAGCAATAAAGAATCCGATTCCATACAAGTCCGTTATCCTGTCACTAAAACATCACCCGAATCGTACGATGAAATCGGGCAAATAGCTCCGATGGATTTGAAAAATCCTTCCAATCTGAAAACAGAAGTAGAGTATGATGCCGAAACGAATTGTTATGTAATCCATACCCGAGTTGCCGGGGTTGATGTTTGTACTCCTTTCATGTTGTCGGCGGCCGAGTATAACGATTATACGTTGTGTAAATCCATGCAGCAGTATTATCGGGAACGGAATGCACAGAATTTTGCAGAGAACAGCAAATCGGAGTTTAATTTTTTGGATATGCAGTTCTCTCTCGGGCCATTGGAAAAAGTTTTTGGACCGGGTGGCGTACAATTGAAGACACAAGGATCTATCGAGTTGAATATGGGATTGAAACATAACAAACTCGATAATCCCGCACTGCCGATGAGTTCCAGAAAGAAGACTTATTTCGACTTCGACGAGAAGATACAGGCTTCGGTAACGGCGAAAGTCGGTGACAAGATGTCGTTCAATATGAACTATAACACCGATGCGACTTTCGATTTCGACTCGAAAAATCTCAAATTACAATATCAGGGAAAAGAAGACGAGATTATTAAGAATATCGAAGCCGGTAATGTGAGTATGACCACGGGGTCGTCGTTGATACGTGGTAGTACGGCTTTATTCGGTGTAAAGACGACTATGCAGTTCGGTAAACTGACGGCTACCGCTCTTATTTCTCAACAACAGTCCGAATCGAAAACGGTCAATGCGAGTGGTGGGGCACAGACCACGCCGTTCGAAATCCGGGCAGATGCTTATGACGAAAACAGGCACTTTTTTTTAGCTCATTTTTTTAGGGACAATTACGATAAATTTGCTTCCAAATTGCCTTATGTCTCATCGGGTGTGAGTATCAATCGAATAGAAGTTTGGATTACGAATAAACAAGGCAATTATGAAGAGTCGAGGAATATTGTCGGTTTTATGGATTTGGCCGAAAATGTTCATATCGGTAACGACCATTGGATATCGGCTACCGCGCAGCAAAATCCGATGAATAACTCCAACTCGTTGTATGCTGAGATTAAAAACGGTTATCCCGATGCTCGTAATATCAATTTGGTGACACAGGCTTTGGAACCTCTTTCTGTTTATGGTATCGAGGGGGGGCAGGATTATGTGAAAATAGAGAGTGCCCGGAAACTTACTTCTTCTGAATATACCTTGAATTCCCAATTGGGTTATATCTCCTTGAAAAGTAAACTGAATGCCGATGAGATGATTGCTGTCGCTTATGAATATACTTATAACGGACAGGTTTATCAGGTTGGGGAATTTTCGGGAGATGTTACCGATACGGATCAATGTCTTTTTCTGAAAATGTTGAAGGGTTCTACCATATCGACCTCATTACCCATTTGGGATTTAATGATGAAAAATGTTTATTCGCTGGGGGCCTATCAGGTTCAGAAGGATAAATTCAGGCTGTACATTAAATATCAGAATGATTCTACGGGGGTAGCTGTAAATAATATACCGGAGGGGAATATATCCAATCAGACTTTGTTGCAAGTAATGAACCTCGACCGTTTGGATGCGAATGAGTCGGAATATTCCGATGGTATTTTTGACTACATAGAGGGGTATACGATTCAATCTTCGAACGGGAGAATTATATTTCCGGTCATAGAGCCGTTCGGTAGTCACTTGGCAGAAAAAATAGGAAATGCGGCGATAGCGGAAAAGTATGTTTATCAAGAGCTGTATGATTCGACATTGACTATCGCCCAGCAAGTATCGGAGAAGAATAAATTTATTATGACCGGAGAATATAAAGCATCTTCGGGCGCAGAGATAAGATTAAATGCGATGAATGTACCTCGGGGATCGGTGGTCGTTACTGCCGGAGGTATGACTTTGGTCGAAAATTCCGATTATATTGTGGATTATGCGATGGGTGTCGTGACGATATTGAACCAAAGTATAATCGAGGCGGGTACTCCGATTAGTGTATCGCTTGAAAATCAATCGATGTTCAATATGCAACGTAAGACAATGCTGGGACTCGATTTGAATTATGCGTTCTCCAAAGATTTTAATGTAGGAGCGACGATTATGCATTTGTCTGAAAAGTCCCTGACAGAAAAAGTAAATATGGGTGATGAGGTACTGAATAATACTTTGTGGGGAGTGAATTTGTCTTATAATACGAATTTTTTATGGTTGACCAATTTGTTGAATAAAATTCCGACTGTAAACGCAACAGCTCCTTCTACGTTGGCTCTCACGGCTGAATTTGCCCAATTGATACCGCATAAATCCAAAAACGGCAGCTCGCAGGGAACATCGTATATCGATGATTTCGAATCGACACAAACAGGGTTGGACTTGAAGTCTCCTTATTCGTGGACGTTGGCTTCCACTCCGTACGACCCTTCATCTGATGCTTTGTTTCCCGAAGCTCGTTATTCCAATGATATTCGTTATGGGCAAAATAGAGCATTGCTATCGTGGTATTATATCGATAGAATGTTTACTCAGAAAAACTCGACATTGATACCGGCTCACCTGAAAAATGATTTGGACCAATTGTCTAATCCTTATGTGCGTGAGGTGAGTGTACGGGAGATATTTCCCAATAAGGAAATCAATTATGGAGAATCGACGACCTTACAGACATTGAACCTTTCATTTTATCCACAGGAACGGGGACCGTACAATCTCGATGCCGATAATATCGACTCACAAGGGCTTTTGTTGAATCCGGAGAACCGTTGGGGCGGGATTATGCGAAAAATGGATTATACCGATTTCGAATCATCGAATATCGAATATATACAGTTCTGGCTTATGGATCCGTTTTTAGATGAGAATCAGACTAATCATAACGGGGGAGAATTGTATTTCAATTTGGGAGAAGTGTCGGAAGATATTCTCAAAGACGGTATGAAGTCTTTCGAGAACGGTTTGCCGGTCGACGGTGATACAACACAGATAGCGACTACGGTGTGGGGAAAGGTATCCAAACGTCAGTCTTTGACTTATGCATTCGATAATACCAGTGGTGCACGGGCTTTGCAAGACGTAGGTTTAGACGGTCTGTCGAATGACGAGGAATATGGGTTCCCATCATATAGAGATTATTTGGACAAGCTCGAAACTAAACTATCTCCGGCGGTAGTGGAGGCTATGCGACAAGATCAGTTTTCTCCGTTTAACGATCCGGCCGGGGATAATTACCATTTTTATCGTGGACACGATTATGACGATGCCCAAACTTCTATATTGGATCGGTATAAACGATATAACGGAACAGAAAACAATTCCCGGTCTCCCGAGGAAATGAACGATTCGTATTATCAGTCTTCCAAAAGCGTTCCTGATGTGGAGGATATCAATCAGGATAATACGTTGAACGAATATGAAAGGTATTATCAGTACCGCATATCGTTATGCCCCGATAGCTTGGAGGTGGGGAAAAACTGTATTACCGATAAGCGGGAGACAACCGTCCGGCTCCGCAATGGTGAAGAAGGAAAAGCTGTGTGGTATCAATTCAAAATTCCTTTGTCTCGTCCTCAGAAGAAAGTGGGATCTATTCAAGATTTTAAAACGATACGTTTTATCCGCATGTTTATGACGGGTTTTGAGTGTGAGACACATTTGCGTTTTGCCACGTTGGAATTGGTTCGGGGTGAATGGCGAACGTATAACTATGCTTTGAATTTGAAAGGAGATGCTCCGGCTCAGGGTAAGATGGATATATCGGTGGTAAATATTGAGGAGAATGCAGGACAGGTTCCTGTTAATTATGTTTTACCTCCGGGTGTAACCCGTATCATAGACCCGGGGCAATCGCAAATAACTCAGCTTAATGAACAAGCCATGTCTTTGAAAGTAACCGATTTGCAGTCGGGAGATGCTCGTGCGGTTTATAAGAACAGTGGTATGGATATGCGTACATACAAGCGGTTACAGATGTTTGTACATGCAGAGAAACTGATTGACGATAAAACTAATTTACGAGATGGCGATGTGTCTGTGTTTTTACGATTAGGATCCGATAGTAAATCGAATTATTATGAGTATGAGGTCCCGTTGTCATTGACGGAGCCGGGTAATTATAGCACGTATAATGCACAAGATCAGGAAGCGGTTTGGCCACAATCCAATATGTTTGATTTCCCTCTTTCTTTGTTTACCGATTTGAAGCTGGAACGGAATGCAAAGAAACGTATGGATAATTCGACTGTGACGTTTCAAACCCGTTATTCCAGTTATGATCCCGATAAAAATCAAAATAAGGTGACTATCGTGGGGAACCCTTCTTTGAGCGATGTTCGTACGATGATGATCGGTGTGAGAAATAATTCGAATGCAGCTAAGGATATAGTCGTTTGGGTGAATGAAATGCGTTTGACCGATTTTGACCAATCTGGTGGTTGGGCTGCCAAAGCAAATGTAAATCTCGGTTTGTCGGATATTGCTACGCTGAATATCGCGGGGCATGTAGAAACTGTCGGTTTTGGGGGGATAGACCAAAGCCTTACGGAACGTCGATTAGACGATTACTATCAGTATAATATAGCTACGATGGTTGAGTTAGGGCGTTTTTTGCCAGAAAAAGTCAAATTGAAAGCCCCATTATTTTATTCGATTACCGAACAACGTACTTCTCCTAAATACAATCCGCTCGATCAAGATATCTTGTTGAAAGATGCTTTGGACAATGCGGGCAGTAAAGCCGAGCGTGACTCTATAAGTGATGCTTCGATAGAGAAATCGACTGTCGAGAGTTTCAGTTTGTCGGGAGTTTCTTTTGATATTAGGAGTAAGAATCCTATGCCCTATGACCCGGCTAATTTTTCTATCAGCTATTCTTATAATCGACAATCGAAACAAGACCCTACTACCGAATTTGAGAATACATACGATTATCGGGGTAGTTTCACTTATTCCTATACTCCTTTTGTTAAACCTTTTGTCCCGTTGAAGGGATTAAAGAGTAAATCTAAGCATTTGAAATTTTTGAAGGAATGGGAATTTAATTATTTGCCTAATAATATTGCGTTTAATACCAATATGTCGCGATATTATTATGAACAGCAGATTCGCGATGTGAGTGGATCGGGAGGAATGGCATTGCCGACGAGTGTAAGTAAAAGTTTTTTATGGGATCGGCAGTTCTCGTTGACATGGAATCTCACCAAGTCGATAAACCTTTCGTTGCAAACGATGACGAACGCTCATATCGAGGAGCCGGTCGGTGTGGTGAATAAACAGCTTTTCCCAGATGAATACGAAGCATGGAAAGATACCGTGTTGACCAGCATCAAGAATTTGGGAACACCGTGGAATTATAATCAAACTTTCAATGCATCGTATACGGCTCCGTTCAGCAAGATACCTGTTCTTGATTATTTGTCGTTTAATGCCAAGTATAACGCTACATACACTTGGGATAGGGGAGCCCAGATTTCAGAGGAAATAGATTTAGGTAACTCGGTGAATAATCAAGGGCAGTTGAGCTTTGACGGGCGTTTCAATTTTGAACAATTATACAATAAGTCGAAATATTTGCAGAAGATAAACAAACGTTTTTCTTCCAATAATAGAGCTGCGGCAGCGAAGAAAAATAGAAAATTCGAACGTACCATTTTGCTTCGGGAAGATACTACGGTTACTTTAAGGCATAATCTCAACAATAAGAAGGTAAAAGTTGTGGCGAGGGACGATGCCGGAAAGAAAGTGGCTCTGAGGACGAAAGTTCTCGATGCCAATAATGTAGTGATTCTCGATAAAGGAACCCAACGCTTGAATGTGATAATTACTCCTTCGAATAAGAATGAACGTAATTTCTGGAAAGAAGCAGCCGAATATTCTTTACGGGGATTGATGATGGTAAGAAATGCGAGCGTGCGTTATCGTAAGACCAATACTACTTCGTTACCTCTGTTTTCCCCGAATGTAGGCGATGTATTCGGGCAATCGACTTCGTATGGTCCTATGGCTCCCGGCCTCGATTTCGCTTTTGGTTTTACTGATGAGAGCTATGTATATCGGGCAAAAGAACGTGGTTGGCTTTTATGTGATTCCACGCAGATAAGTCCGGCGGTTATCGGTCGTACCGAAGAGTTTAATTTCGAAATAGCGCTTGAACCTATCCGGGGCTTGAAAATAAACTTGACAGGAAATAGAACAGACACGCGTAGTTCTCAAATGCAATTTATGTTTGACGATATGCCGACTGTACGAGGCGGAAGCTATACCAAGACACATATTGCATTGAAGACTGCATTTAGGAGTAGTTCTGCAAAAGACGGATATTCGTCGCAAGCATTCGATGATTTTTTGAAAAATCGGGAAATAATAGCGGCTCGGTTAGAAGCGCATTACGGATCGTTGGGCAATTATCCGAATAAAGGTTTTATTGCCTCTACCGGCTTTGGAGATAAGCCCTATGATTCGGCTAACGGCGGTGTAAATCGTAGTTCTGCCGATGTAATGATACCTGCATTTATTGCTGCATATTCTGGCCGTGATGCCCGTAAAATCGATTTGTCTCCGTTCCCGGGATTGTCGGCTATATTGCCGAACTGGCGAATTACTTACGATGGTTTCATGCAAATACCGTTTATAAAGAAACACTTTAAAGCGTTTACTCTATCGCATGCTTACCAGTGTACCTATGCTGTGGGATCATTTACTTCGTTCCTTAATTGGGTGGAATCAGACGGGGATTTCGGTTTCGTTCGCGATGAACTTACGGGCAATCCCATACCCTCTTCTCCATTCGATATATCATCGGTAATGATAACCGAGAGGTTCGCTCCCCTTATCGGGTTAAAGGTGACACTGAAAAATAATGTTACAGGCAATATAGAGTATAAAGATTCCCGCACGTTGACATTGAATTCGGCAGCCGGACAAATCGTAGAGGCGTCGACAACCGATTTTACAATCGGGGCCGGGTATAAGATCGCTAATTTTAATACGATTTTGAAATTGAAAGGGTCTCAAACAGGTGTTAGCAACGATTTGACAATCAATGCCGATTTTTCATTCCGCAAGAATCAGGCTCTCATTCGCCGTATCGAACAGAATTTTACGCAGGCAACCAGTGGTACTCGTACTACGATGTTGAAAGTAACAGCCAATTATGTATTGAGTAAACGTATTACGGTAGGGGCTTATTTCGACCATCAGATTAATACACCGTTAGTATCCTCTTCATCATATCCTATTACGAACAGCAATTATGGAATCTCGGTGAGATTATCGTTATTGAAATAAAAGGAATTTATATTTTAAGTTAAACAGGTCGTTTGTTTAAACTGTTTCTTCAATTATTCGTTTTTCTTAATTAAAGGAGGGATAGAGAAATTTTTGAGTCGGAGCTTAAACTCCTATCTTTGCAGTTGAGATGCTTCTCCGTAGTTTTATAAAACCCAAATAAATGTATTGAATAAATGAAACGACTGATTTTTATTCTTATGGCTTTGTTGTCTTATGGCATTTTGAGAGCCGAGACTTTGAAATCTCCTGACGGGAACATTGTATTAGATTTTGAATTGGATAATGGAGTCCCTGTTTATAAAGTAGATTATAAAGGTCGGCCGGTTATTAAAGAGAGTAAATTGGGATTAGAGTTGAAGTCGGGAAAAAATTTAACCGATGGATTTCGTTTGGCTGGTTCTGAGACATCGACTTTCGATGAGACATGGAAACCCGTTTGGGGAGAGGTAAAAGAGATTAGGAATCATTATAATGAATTGGAAGTAACATTGGAACAACCGTCGACCGATCGTCGTATGATTATTCGTTTCCGGGTATTTGACGATGGGGTAGGATTCCGATATGAATTTCCCGATCAGCCCAATTTGGATTATTTTGTGATTAAAGAAGAGAAGACGCAGTTTGCTATGGCGGGAGACCATACAGCTTTTTGGCTCCCGGGCGATTATGATACACAGGAGTATTCCACTGTGACGTCGAAATTGTCCGAAATCCGTGGATTGATGAACGAGGCTATTACACCGAATTCTTCTCAAACTCCATTCTCTCCTACGGGGGTGCAAACGGCTTTAATGATGAAAACCGACGATGGTTTGTATATTAATTTGCATGAAGCTGCATTGGTCGATTATTCTTGTATGTCGCTCGATTTGGACGACAAAAATATGATATTCGAGTCTCACCTTACACCCGATGCATTGGGGGATAAGGGATATATGCAAACTCCGGCGAAATCTCCATGGCGCACGATTATTGTTAGTGACGATGCGCGTGATATTCTTGCATCCAAAATGACTCTTAATCTGAATGAACCGTGTGTCTATGAAGATACGAGTTGGATAAAACCGACGAAATATATAGGTGTATGGTGGGAAATGATAACCGGGAAAAGTACTTGGGCTTATACCGATTTGCCTCATGTGAAACTCGATTTGGTCGATTATTCTCGTTTGACGCCTAATGGACGTCATGCCGCTAATACCGAGCATGTAAAAGAATATATCGATTTTGCCGCAGAACATGGATTTGACGCTGTGCTGGTGGAAGGTTGGAACATAGGGTGGGAAGATTGGATAGGTAAGTCGAAAGACTATGTATTCGATTTTATCACACCGTATCCCGATTTCGATGTAGAAGAAATAGAGCGGTATGCCAAATCGAAGGGGGTGAAAATGATTATGCATCATGAGACCTCGGGTTCGGTTCGTAATTATGAACGGCACATGGAGAAAGCATATCAGTTTATGAACGATCATGGCTATGATGCCGTGAAGAGTGGATATGTGGGAGATATTATACCTCGTGGGGAACATCATTACGGACAATGGATGGTTAATCATTATCTCTATGCATTGACCGAAGCCGCCAAGCATAAGATTATGGTGAATGCCCATGAAGCTGTTCGTCCTACGGGTTTGAGCCGTACTTATCCCAATCTTATCGGTAACGAGTCGGCGAGAGGAACCGAGTATGAATCGTTCGGGGGCAATAATCCCGACCATACCACTATTTTGCCATTTACACGGCTTATCGGAGGTCCGATGGATTATACTCCCGGTATTTTCGAGACGGATATTTCTAAACTTAATCCCGATAACCACAGCTATGTTCGTTCTACTCTGGCTCGGCAACTGGCTTTATACGTGACCATGTATAGTCCTTTACAGATGGCAGCCGATTTACCCGAAAATTATAATCGTTTCCTCGATGCTTTTCAGTTTATTAAAGATGTGCCTGTCGATTGGGACGACAGCCGTTATTTGGAGGCAGAGCCGGGAGATTATATTACGGTGGCACGCCGGGAAAAAGGGGGTAATAATTGGTATGTAGGTTCCACGGTCGATGAGAATGGGCATACGGCTCGTTTCTCCTTAGATTTCTTGGAGCCTGGGAAAAAGTATATTGCAACTATATATGCCGATGCTCCCGATGCCCATTATAAGGATAACCCGCAGGCTTATACGATTCGTAAATATATTGTGACGAACAAGACTCGTATCGTTCAGCCTTGTGCTCCGGGTGGAGGCTTTGCTATGATCGAGGAGGCTACCGATCCAGCAACTTTGAAAGGATTGAAAAACTATAAACCGTAGATTGCGGTAAGATGAGAATAGTAGGGTAGGACTTATACAATAAGTCCTACTCTTTTTATATTAGTGTAACCGATTGCTGATGATGTTTTCGGAGTGGATATCGACAGATGAAAGATGGAAATCAGAGGAGACGTTCCCGCAAAGAATAAGCCTGAAATATTTATATGCCGGTCCTGTAAAACGCATGGGTAATTGTCCTGCTACTTTTGATGCGCTCGATATTTCACAGATTTTGGAAAAGTTGCCTTCGGCATCATTGCCTCCCCAAAGGGAAAGCAAGAGCTTTCCTTCTGACATTGAGAGCCGCCAGAAAACTTCTCTCCATTTTTGGTACTCTTCACTTTGGAGAGTAATTGGGCGGGATACGAGTGCGATTGGGGTTATCTCTGCTGATTCTTTTTGTAAATCGTAAACTTTTCCCTCTGCGTCTTGGGCGAGTAGATGACTGGCATCATAGAATAGGGAAGAGTACTGTCGGCTTATGCGATACATGTAGAGAGAAGGAATATGGATAATGAGACTATATTTGAGATCGGGCCTGCAACATATCAATTCTTTTTCGATTGTATTGTAGGCGATGATACTTCCTTGAATAAATTGAGATAAAGTCGTTTGATCGGTGGTTGCAGGAATTAATGTAGAGTCTATGTCGTGGTGAGTGATTGGGCTATTGTTTTCGCAGGCGGTTTCGTCGAACGATAAGAGCTGTTGTATTTCGGAGCCTCGTATGATAAATAATCCTTTTGCCGTAGTAAACATAATCATGTCTTCGAGAGGGACGATAGGGTTTTCCGGCAGTATGGGTTCTCGATTCAGTTGATGTTGTGCTCCGTAACATACGATTCCGTTTCCGTTTTGCAAAGCCCATATTCCTTCTTCTGTAAATACATATAAGGGAAATTCACCGAACTGTCCTTCCGATAAAGCTGCTGTAATGGTCGCTATGCCTGTAATCTCTCCGTTCGAGATGGTATAAGTTTGTTCGGACGGGAATACAAACGGGTTTTCGAGTTCCGAAACCCGCAGTATATTAGGCTGTGTGTAAGTGTCATTTTCGGACAAGGGTATATCGAGTGGGGTAGAGGCCGGCAGAGAATCGTTTTCCAATGTGATTGCAGAGAGTGTCTCGTCAAGATAATCGGCCCTATTTTCATATTCGGAGGCTGTCAGTAGAAAGCTCCCTTTGTATCGGGTTTTCTCGCTTTTTACGACGATTTCCATTTTATAGGCGTTACTGTCGGGGTAAGAAATCAAAGGTGAAAGTTGATTGAAGAAATAGTTCGATTTCCCGTGCCAAACGACTTTGCATTCTCCTCTTTCGGTTTTGAGATAAGTGCAGATATAAGCACTGACAGTCTCGGCATTTTTGTTTCCCACGTTGAACAGACTGAGGGGAAATCCGGGAAAAAGTTTTTTCTTTAAGTTGGCTATGTGTAGTCTTTTGTTGTGTATATAGCTGACATGTGCTCCCGTAGAAAGCAGTGTCGTATTATCTGGCGAAAGAACCTCCTCGTGTATGAGTAAATCTGGCCGTATTTTATTTTCTATGGTGTACGATTCACCTTCCTTCCAGTCGCTCCAATCCTCTATGGTCGCTATTTTATAAAATAGAGAATCTTGTAAGTAGCGTTTCTTTATCTCTTTCAGGTCGAGAAAAGAGATGTCTCCTTTCAGTAGAAAAGAGATCGTTTCGTTTTCTTCTGTACGTTCGATCGTAAATTTAAGGCCTTGTTGTTTTTGATCGGGTTCGAAGATCGTGGCTTCGGGAGAGACAAAAAAGTCTATACTTCTTACGATATCTTTCCAGTTGTCGAGATTGAATTGATGAATATAATATTTCAGGCTATAATTCCCGGCGATGATTTGTCCTTCATGAGAACCTAAGCAAAGATTGTTTGAATTTTTCAATCGTATGCTCATTTGATAGGGTTGTATGGGGTGTGGCAAAGAGACCATGACCGGAGCCGATGAAAAAATTCGGCTCCCATCATATAAAGTGAGGGCATAACGTATGAGTATGGGTTGTATGAAATAGTGCCGTTTCCATGCTTTTTCTTGTAGCTGAAAGAATGCATTGTAGTAAGCATCGTTGTAATAATTGATGTCTTCGGTGTCGAGTCGGGTCGGATTGCTGTATCCATGTTGAAAGGTATATTCGCTTACGAAGTAGGCATCGGTATATTCTACATAAGGGAAAAATGAAATTTCAGGTATGTCGGGCTTTTCACCCAAAAAGATATATTTTCCCTCTTTATAAAGTAAATAGTATATACTTTCGGTACAGATGATTATGAGTGTGTTTCCTATGGATTGAATAGACAGAACTTGTAGGTCGTTTAGCTCGAACAACTGGCTTGATTCTTTTTGGATATTTCCGTTTTCTTTTTTTATCAGAGCCTCATAATACAAGGTATTTTCATTTTCCGTTATATGATGCTCTCCGTCGTAGCAGATATGAACATAGACGAGCCGATGGTTTTTCTTTTCCGGAGTGTATAGATATTCCGGTGTCCCGACAGGTTTGAGGCAGTTTGATTGATTTCGTAAGTTGACAATAGCTGTGCAGTCTCCCGGCTGTGCCGAGTTCGGTGGGGAATAACGGTTCATGCCGTTAAATGTAATTCTCGATTTCATAGAGCTGGTAATTTTTCGTAAAGGTACACCCGGTATGCGGCTCTATTTTGGCATGATGATATTCTTTGAAAAAGAGACTCCTTCCGAAGCTATTGATTGAATTTTTGAAAATAAAAATAGGAAGGAGTCTCCTGTTTCCCGCTTTGGGGAAACTGCGCAATTGCCCAAGTATAACCAATCACTTCATTTATTGCGCAAATTTGTTCTTCTACTATGGTTTTCAAGGTAAAAACAAGTGATATTGAATGAAAGTTCATTTTTGGAGCGATTATAAATTATATGTTTTTGAATGAGACTTTATTTTTAATCGAGATGTTTTATTGGGGAAATGATTATCTTCGCTTATAGAATGAGAAACTTTATGGACAGACTTAATTTTGCGGCCATAGATATTGGCTCGAATGCAGTGAGATTGCTTATCAAAGGTATTTATCCGGGAGAGAGTGTATCGGATTTATCGAAAGTTTTTATTGTGCGTGTACCGCTGCGATTGGGACAAGATACCTTTACAAAAGGTCGTATTTCTACGGAGAAGACAGAAAAATTATTACGTCTCATGCATGCTTTTTCTCAGCTGATGCAGGTTTATAATGTCTTGTCTTATCGGGCTTGTGCTACGTCGGCTATGCGGGATTCTTCGAATGGAGCCGATATTGTCCGGTATATCTCGGAGAGAAGTGGAATAAATATCGAAATTATTAATGGTCTTGAAGAAGCACGTATCGTATATGACAGTCATATCGTGGACGAGCTGGAACAAGAGGGCGATTTTATCTATGTCGATGTTGGTGGCGGAAGTACCGAGATAAGTATAATTAGTGACCGTTCGTTACTCCAATCTCAATCTTATAATATAGGAACTGTACGTATTTTGAATAAAAAACTGAGCCGTAGTGAATTGTTCCGTATGTATAGGGATTTAAAGCGTTTGAAGGAAACGTATCGGCATATCTCTATTATCGGGTCGGGTGGTAATATCAATAAATTGCATCATTTGGCAGGAGTGTCTGCTCGGGAGCCATTGACTGTGGAGCGGCTTTTGACCCTGAGAAATGAATTGAATAGCTATTCGATCGTGGAACGTATCGACCGTTTTGCATTGAAACCCGACCGAGCCGACGTGATTGTACCTGCCGCCGATATTTATTTACAAATAGCGACGCATATAGGCGCACGAGAAATATGGGTTCCTACCATAGGAATCGTTGATGGTATTATTTATTCTCTTTGTTCCGATTACTTGAAAGAGAAAGAGAATTGAGACCTATTTCTTTTTCTCCCATTTGGGTAGCCCGTCTTTCTTTTGGATAAAATCGCGAATAAATATGGCTGTCTCTTCACTGCCCAATATAGAGGAATCGATAGAAAGGTCGTATGAAGAGGCTACTCCCCAACCCTTATCGGTATAAAAATTGTAATAAGAAGCTCTTAGTTTATTTTTCTTTTCGGCGAGTTCGATAGCCTCTTTTCGAGTCATTCCTTGTGAGCGGCTGATGATTCTCTCGATTCTGTCTTCAAGGGGAGCGTGTATAAATACATTGTAACATCGTGGGTATTGTCTGAGAATATAATCGGCGCAACGTCCGACGATGACACACGATTGAGTTTCAGCTAAATGACGAATGACGTCGGATTGAAATTTGAAAATGTATTCGTTCGATAGGCCTCCGTCGCCCCATATTCCTCCTGCTCCTGTGAGCCAGTTTATTGAAAAAGAATTTAATAAAGCGCTTGGAGCCCGCTCGTCGGCTTTCTCGAAATATTCGGTGCTGAGTCCGCTCGATTTCGAAGCCTCGTTGATTAATTCTTTATCGTAATAAGCTATGCCGAATAAATCGGCCAAACGTTTTCCTATTTCTCGTCCTCCGCTTCCGAATTGACGGCCTATGGTAATGATGAGATTGTCATTCATGATGGTTGTAGATTCGATTATTCATAAGCAAACATACATCAAAAAAATATTAATTCCTATATCAAATATCTTTTTTTGTTTACAGAAGTTGTTTTTTAGGGTTTCTTGAACTGTTTTTGTGAAATATTTTGTTGCGAAGAAAGTTTTTATTTAATTTGTGTCATTCAAAAGAGGTCAGCTATGAATAATGATTTGAAAAAAATATTGAATAGTGATACTGATGGATTGCTCACCTACGAATATATTGCCAATCATATGGGCTCTTGTGATGAAGATATGCCCGTCCTAGCCGATAATATAATACGGGTAGATATGACGGGGCAGATTACGGTGAGTGCCGCATTATATTTGCACGCTACGGGAGCTGAGAAATATAGGGAAATTATTGACAAGCTCATCGCGGCTTCTTTGTCGAAAGATAGAGAACACAAATATATTGTCGATTTGTTGTCGGGGATTTGGGGTGAAGACTATAAGTTGCATGCAGAGGAGTTGAAGCAAGAAAGTGATAATTTCAGGCGTATTTATAAGCGTGTTTATGTGAACGATATAATTTAGTTTTTTGAGAAATAACAAAGCGGAGGCTTTCCCTC
>ENA-OPVU01001082-OPVU01001082.1-human-gut-metagenome-genome-assembly--contig:-NODE-1082-length-15278-cov-1.821126_pt1 | contig 15278 bp, 7 predicted proteins | sample MGYA00241497_ERZ501986 | MGnify/ENA primary metagenome ERZ501986 (study PRJEB25962, sample SAMEA2042995) | human gut metagenome | biome: human gut; feature: human-associated habitat; material: faeces...
TATCCTCCACTACAATGCGGGGACGGGCAACAGGAATCATCTTCGTGCCGCCTCCTTTCAATGAAAACGGAGTTTTACGATCAGTCACCTGACGATACTTCCATGTTTTTCCATCATTCCAGACAATACGGTATTGAGGAACATCACTCCCCGGTTCTCTCCAGTAAGTTGCAATATAAGGTTTTCCATCGGCATCGGCACTCATGCTTGTCTGGTTAATCAACTCGCTGTTTTGAGGGATGCGACAGGCATATTCTGCGTTTGAAGCAGTGATAGGAAGCTGATATTTTTCTCCATTCGATTGATACCAAGTCACCCCATTATCAAAAGAACGTGCATAGCAAAGATCATGATTGGTCTCTACATGCCAAGTCTCACGCCATACCCATGACAGATGGATGGTTCCTTTCTCGTCCACATACAGTTGCCAGTAAGCATTCCGCTGATTCTCTCCATCAATCAGAACATCCTGTACACGAGTCCAGGCATGATTCTTCAAAGAATAACGATTCATCACCAGATTTCCGCGACCGGAAGAACCGGAACGATAGGCAAACAGCAAATCCCCTCCGGATAAAGGATAAAATTCCGGATAAGTGACATTACCTTCATCTACACCGGTCATCGGCACTTTTTCTCCTAACTCCAGAGAGCCGGGAGCTATCCCCCGGCAATAATTCAACTTATGCCCATGATGATCGAAAGAAACATGCAAGTATCCTTCCCCATCTACCATCATACTAATAATATTATGAGCGTCTTTTACATTACCTTTGTATTGTGTACGGTGTATTGTCCATTTTTTAGATTTCAGCTTCCGTTTGCCAAGTACCAGATACCCTTCGGCATCGTAGTAGCTAATATACTGCTCCCCCTTATGTGTCACCAAGGAATTGTTACGGAATACCGCTGTATTGACAGAAGTACAACTATATCCCTTAGCCACTTCCACCAATCTCTGTGAAAGACACACAGCAGAAACAGAGATCAGCAAGAAAGTTAGTAGTAGTATCCGTTTCATCATCTATTTCTTCTATTTATCAAAGATTTCCAAGTTCCACTTTTCATGCCAGGGTATCGTAATCGCTCCGTTCTTTATCAATACAGGCAGCCATACATAGCGTGAATCTTCCAGGTCCTTCTTTTTCCAACGGTCAAACATGGCAATATATGCATCCTTCTTTCCAATTATCGGCTGCACATATGTACTCTGTGCATAGAAGGTCTTATCCGCATCCGGTCCTGTACAAGGATTGCCTATTGTTTTCCATGTGCCCATAATGGAGTCAGCAACAGCAATTTCTGCAATATTCGGGTCCCACCCTGTGCAACCGGAACTTAACATATAATATTTACCATTATACTTAAAAACTGCCGGAGCTTCACGAGATTCTTTTATGAAATTACGTGTAAAACGTCCGCTTGGTTTCAGATAATCATCCGTCAGGAGACTGATGTACATAGTCTCGTTGTTTTCTGACGAGTAAAATTGGTAAGCTCGTCCGTCGTCATCTACAAATACGGTCTGGTCACGGCTCATTACATCGTTCGGACGGAAACTTCCCAGATAAGTAAATGGCCCGGCAGGAGAATCGGAAACAGCCACCCCTGCACACGCCTTGCTATAATCTGCACTCTCCACATGCGCCCACATCACAAACTTACCAGTCTTTTTATTATAAATTACTTTGGGGCGTTCCAATACTTTAGACGGATGGAGATCATGGTTCGGATCGTCTTTTACTGCCGGCAGGACAATGCCTTCAAATTTCCAGTTCAGTAAATCTCTGGAAGAATAGCAACCTACTCCCGTCACATCTGTACGATAGCATTCCCATGTAGCCCATTCCGGTAATATCGTTTTTCCTTTTTTATACTCTCCGTACCAATAGTAAGTGCCCTCATGATAAAGCAGTCCCCCACCATGAGCATTAATAGGGTTACCATCCGTATCTTTCCATACTTCACCGGGCATGAAACTTGTATTTTTCTGCGCTTGCGCTTGTATCGGCAGCAGCCCCATAAACATGACTACCGGCAATAAGAATTTAGCTATATACACCATACTTTCAAATTATTCATGATATTATTTAAGATTTATCGTCCACAAAGATACTGGATACATTAAAGAAAAGGGTTCAGAATTGTGTCAAAAAAGGACCAAAAAACGACCAATATCCACGAATTATAAGCTATTTGGGAAATTCTTTACCTTATTTCACTTTATCTACCCATTGAACTCAAGTTCTATTATATACGATATCAATCGATTTTCCACCTATCAACCCATTCGATAAAAGGAGTACCTTTTTCATTAAATTGGATAGGCAACCAGATATAACGTGAGTCTTCCAGACTCTTCGGGCGCCAGTTATCTGCCATAAAAAGGAACTGTTTTTTATCCGGTAAAGGAAGTATATAGGTACTCTGTCCGCCAAATGTTTTATCTGCATTTTCGCCTATACAAGGATTTGGAAGTTGCTTCCATTCTCCAAGAATAGAAGTTGCAGTCAACAAACGAGCTTTATTAGGGTCCCATCCTGTACAGCCGGATGTTATCATCCAATAAATCCCATCCTTTTTGAATATAGCAGGAGCTTCATTATGTCCACCGGGAAAAATCCGAATATATTTACCACTATGGTTGAGATAATCGTCTGTTAATTCCGCAATTTGCAAAGTAAGATTCTCTTCTGAAGAATAAATGTGATAAGCTTTTTCATCATCATCTACGAACAAAGTCATGTCCCGGGACATCTGTCCACCTTCCAGATCACGTTTCACAAACATACCTTTCCGAATTGCTTCATACCATTCTGGTGTCCACCATTCTTTATATTGTTCAAGATTCCATTTTAGCTTGCGTTCTTTCTTAGTCATATTCAAAGGATAAATGCCGGGATTCACACGCCCGGAACGAATAAAGCGATATGGTCCGACAGGCGAATCACTTACAGCAACAGCCGTACGGGCAGGTCCATATCCTTGTCCTTTCAGTTCGAGATGCAGCCACATGACGAACTTTCCGGTCTTCTTATTATAAATAACCTTCGGACGCTCCATGATACATCCTTTCTCAATATCGCTTCCTGCTTCTTCGGAAACTGCAAAAACAATTCCCTCATTTTTCCAGTTAAGTAAATCAGTGGATGAGTAGCAAGCTATGCCTTTTTCTGTGACGAAACCAGTAGCCGGGCGATGTTCTCCAAACCAGTAGTATTTGCCTTCATGAAAAAGTATCCCTCCGCCGTGTGCATTAATCAGCTCACCATCCATATCTCTCCAGACTTCTCCAGAAGCTATTTTTTTCTCTTTCTGATAGACTCTGACATAATCAATCTCATATTTCATTGGCAAGGCGGCCTCATCAATCGGTCCTCCATTAATGCCTCCAATGGCTAAATTCAATAAAAGATACTGTGGTCTTGTAAAAGGATTGGTTCCCTTTCCTATTTTACCATTTATGGTATTCTTTAAAGGTATCTCATTTAAAAGTTCATCGTCCAGATAGAGTTTGATCGCTTCTTCATCCCAATCCATTCGCCAGATATGGAACTTTGAAGCCCAATCCGGATCTTTATCGGTAAAATGTGAATAAGGAGTTGCCTGACTATCCCATTTTGCATGCCATTGCCGATCTGTTCCCCATGCAGCATTTGCAAGAATATGAGGTACTCCTTTGATTTGGTAATACTCCATAATGTCAATTTCACCACATGAAGGCCATTCCATATCACGTCCCAAAGCCCAGATAGCAGGCCATGCACCTTTCGCCACCGGAATACGTGCTTTTATTTCAAAACGCCCATACAAAAACTCTTTTTTCCCGGCAGTAGTGACTGACGAAGAAGTATATTCTACAAACTCTCGTTTTTTGCGCCAGTCTTTGCTTCCTGCTACATAAAGGGGATTCTTTCTATCTTTCTCCTTTCGAGCTTCTATTATGAGATATCCATTTCTGCAGATTGCGTTATCCTGTTGATACCATTGGGCTTCTTCGTTACGTGCATATCCCTGTTCAAAGTTCCACACAGAAGAATCCAAAGGACCATCCGTTTCGAATTCATCACTCCAAACTAATCGCCAATCATTCTCCGCTAATGTACATAGTGAAAATGACAAGCCCATCATTAAATTTACAATCTTTACTATCTTCATATAAGTCTGTTTTTCTTTGGGGTTCCAAAACCTATTGATTAATTTATCCTCCGAAAGATAAATTAGTAGTATTCATTATCGACAAAAATAAGAGTCCAATAATAAATAAAGGTACAGAAATCATGCAATTAGGTCGAACTTTAGATAAAGCCTACCTAAATGACCGACATTCGATTCTATTTGAACGATTTATAGACTAGATCTAGCATGCACTTTATATCGACAAATATCCGGGTATGTCTATCATCGTCATAAACAAAAAACTTAGAGAAGTAACATTTCTCAATTCCACAATATAAAAATTTAGAAATTATCAACAAAGCCAAATTGTGCTGTTATAGTAAGGTACACCTATTTCCTAGATGTACCTTACATAGAGTCATCTACTAGCTTTTATTCTTTACGATAGTAGCTTCTGTTCGATATTCTTTACCATTCTCCATATAATGATACCAAATAGTAAATGTATGCTTCTCTACATCAAAAGTCCCCCCTCCTTTAAGAATAGGAAGATCTTTCCAAGGTTCTATTGTAACCGTATTATCCGTCGGATTAACAATTAATTTCATCGCTGCTTTATCAGCATTAGTTAACTCTTCAACTTTATGAAATAGACGAACTGTATACTGGTCAACCGCAATCATTGTACGCGGTGTATTTAAAGAAGATGTTTCACTTACGATTGGTTCATCATTTTCATATCTGACATTTGTTCCACTGATGATATATGTTCCTGAGTATTCATTGACCATTTTGAGATTCACCATTAAAACTGTATCAGTTGGGGTTGGTTCATAATCACTCACTTCTGCTATTCTCAACGGAATAATATAACGCTTATCACAATTTACCTGATCTGCATAAATATGGATAGGAATACGTACATACTCTTCTCCAGCTTTAATAGTGCCTTCCCATGAAGGAATATTGTATAACTCTTGAGGCATAGCTTCATAAGGGATATCATCTCCTACCACATTTTTCTTATTATAATTATCAATATTAATGTAGTCTGCTTGCTCCAGTCTTATAGTTACATCATGATCTAGAGAAACAGTTCCCCCTATTGCCACAGACACAAATATCTCCCGTTCACTACCATAAGCAACCTCCTTTCCTTGCAGTTTATCATAAGCACCAACCAAATAAACCTGCTTTATATATTGTTCTCCATCTATTGGATTTTCAACATTACATGAAGCTAATACAAGTAGAGAAAAACTGAGACACAAGCATCTTGTATAATTAAATAGTTTCATTTTTCGTTCTTTTATAGTTTAACATTATCATTCTGATCACCATCCTGGATTTTGATCAAGTTTCACATTTTTATCCATTACGGTCTGAATAATCGGATAGAACATCAATTTATTGGATATAGTATAAATTGAGTATTGCCAAGTCATTGCCGTCCGCTTATGGTATGCCTCTCTGTTACTACTTTTTGCATTCACATTCATACCATAAAAAGTACCTACATTCTTAGTCAAGTCTCCCCAACGACGTAAATCAAAAAAGCGCCTACCTTCCAAAGCAAATTCTACTTGACGCTCTCTTTTTATTATCTCACGCATTTTTGCAGGATCATTTAATTCTGCATCTGTTACTCCTGGTAAACCAGCACGGAAACGAATCATGTTGAAATATTTTCTCATTTCATCCTTATCCCTTTTCACCGTAATATTATTATCCTCATCTGTATACACAACCCCTTCTTCCATCTCGTTCATGGCTTCTACATAGTTAAGCAAAATTTCAGCATAACGAATAAGGGGGAAGTATTTACTTCTATAACCTCCTTTTGGACTATCCGAAGTATGAACATATTTACAACAATTATAGCCACTAAAACTCTTATCGTCAGGATGATCTCCCCAAGCAGCCCCAGTGCCATCAATATAGTAAGTCACCTCCAGATTCTTCTTGTTAGGTTCAGTACCAGCATAGGAACTCGCTTCCCAATAGCGGTGATTAAAAGCAATAGTAGCATAAAAACGCATTTCACGATTATCATACATCTTTGCAACCTGAGCAGGCATTTGATAACCTGAAAAACTTTTCCCATTATTTCCAATAGGTTTCCATGCTTCTGCCTCAACAGGATAAGGATATTCTTGACTTGATTCATTAATATCATACCCATCAACCATTTTGTAGGCATCCACTAATTGCTGGCTCACATTCAATCCATTACCTCCTCCCATTACTGCAGGAAAAGCAACATATAAAACATCATTATTAAAACCAGCTGTCCAAATATATTCTGAAACATTCAACGCTAGCTCTTCACCTGTAAACATATCATTATAAGATCTAAAAGGATCAATGTCTCCAGCACCATTAGGAAAATTTCCATTTGGCACATTTTTAGGTAGTTCTGGTGTATCTGCATCTTTTGGCACTGTAAATAGAGCATATTTATCTAAATTGATCACTCTTTTTGCTGCCGCAGCAGCTATTCCCCATTTCTGTAAATCTTTTGTTTGAGAAATATATGGCACACCATCTATATGACGAATAAAATCATAATAATAAGGATTACCATTAAACCACGGACTAGCAGCCTCTAAACGAATACGAGAAATTATAGACAATGCAGCACCTTTTGTAGGAACACGATAAGTAGATACATCTGGACGTTCATCTAACAACATGGCAGCAGCAGATTCCAAATTCTCACAAATATAATCTACACATTCATCATAAGTTCCTCTAGGAAAACTTAAAGATTCAGTCGAACCATTAGTCGGCAACGGATCATCCGGCAAAATGGGTACAGGACCATATTGTCTCAATAAACTATAATATAGATAAGCACGTAAGAAGTGAGCACGTCCGGTAAAATCACGACGATCTACCTCCGAGATATCTTCGCATTCGTGAATTCGTTGAATTACTTGATTGGCACGCCGAATACCTTTATAAAATCTATTATAATAATCATATGAACTACTAAAACGATCGATTTTACCCTGAGCATAATCAACAGGAGTCATTTTAAAAGAACAAAAAGCTTCATCAGTAGTTAACGCAAAAGGATCTTCACCTTTCCACCACAAGATTTCTTCACGCGGTAAATACATAGAAGCACCATTTATATATTGCTCGAGCAAAGATTTACGTTTAAATATAGAATCAAGACTAGTCATATCATAAATATAGCGATCTACATCCAGATAAGAGTCACAAGAACACACACTAAAAGCCATGACAGCAGTAATGCCTGCAATAACTATACTTCTTATATTTTTCATATTTTTTGTCCTCATTAAAAATTAAAATTCAACTGCAATGTATAAGTACGCTGAATAGGATATTTAGTTCCATTACCACTAGCCTGTCCCGGGTCCCATAACTTAATATCATCCCATGTACATATATTATTAACAATAAAACTTATGTCAATACCACTTACTCCTATAACGTTACTCAACCACGGATGTGCATAAGAATAACGTGCCGTAAGATTCTTAAAACGCAAGTAACGATTATCTGCTAACCAAAAAGTAGATGCACGATTATTATTCTTATTCTCTCCATATGTTAAACGAGGAAAACGAGCATTTGGATTCTCTGTTGAAGGATTTCCAGAAATTTCACGTGAAGTCCAGCGATTAGATGGCTCTGTTACAATATTCAACAAATTACCTCGGCTTTCCCATGCAAAAGGATAAAAACCAGTACCACCATAAAAATAATTGCTGTGCCCAGCCCCTTCGAAAAGAGCACTTAATGAAAATTTCTTCCATCTAATTTCTGCAGCAAATCCATATTGCAATTCAGGAGTTGCAGAATACGAAAGTGGCACTTCATCATCAGAATTAATAACTCCATCATTATTCACATCTTTATATTTGATATCACCCGGTAGAACTACACTCTCAAAAGTCTGCTTGGGACTACTTTCAATATCAGCTTCATCTTTAAATAAACCTAAGGCAATCAAACCTCTTTGTACACCATTAGGAATGCCAATTCGCGATTGATAAGGATAACGAATACCTGATTCTTCCCAATTAGTAACTTTATTTCGCGAGTAAGTAAAATTGGCACGTAAAGTCATTCTCCAATCTTTATTAAATGCATGATCAAAAGAAATGTTACCATCAAAGCCATGACTTCTCATACTTCCCATATTGGCCCATGGAAAATTGACTAATCCTACTTCAGTTGGAATAGTAGCACGTTGTTGGAATATTCCAGTACGTTTATCATTGAAATAGTCAACAGTAAACTGTACTTTCTCATGAAATAAATGAGCATCTATACCAATATCAAATTTATGGGCGGTCTCCCAAGTCAAGCCGTCAGTACCAATTTGGTCTTCTCCTAAAACCCCGCCACTAGCCCAGGAAGTTCCTGACATTCCTGAATAAATAGTTGTTAAATATGGAAAACGTTTACCTCCAATACGATCATTGCCTACCAAACCATAAGAAGCACGTATTTTAAGGAAATTCAAAAACGGGATTTTTTCTCTTAGGAAGTCATATTGAGTAGGAACCCAACCACCAGAGACCGCTGGAAACCAGCCGAAACGTTCACCTGTCGGAAACTGTTCAGAACCCGTATAGCCAATATTGAATTCTGCAAAATAAGTATCCTTAAAACCATAAGTTACACGACCAGATAAAGACTCATAACGTGTAGGAATCGCTGCCAAATTATCATTAGCATCTGAATTTGAATTACTTTGCAAATAAAAAAGAACCAATCCACCAATTCTATGCTCACCAAAAGTACGGTTGTAGTTTCCTGTTAATTCCCAATAATAGGAGCGTGCGCTATAAACATCCTTACCAAAAGACAAATCTTTCTTCTCACGAGTCCTTTTCAAATTCAAACTTCCATCAGCATTTCTACCATCAGCATAATAAAGATCTGGCATCTTTGTACGAGTAATATTATGCTGCGATTCACCATTGTAAGAAAACACACCTTTAATATCTAAGCCTTTTGTTATAAAAGATAAATCTTGTTTCAGAGTTACCAATAATCCCGTATTTAAACGTCTATTTTCTTTAAATCCCGTATAATTTAATTGAACATAAGGAGAAAGTTCATCAGCATTAGCTCCATAAGTAGCCAATGAACCATCAGAGTATTTGACCGGAGTTGTAAGTGGAGTCAAGTTTGCCTGTGCTTGCCACAAAGCATCATTATTATCACCAAACCCCGGAGCATTTTGATTTACAATCACTTGATTTAGTTTAAGCCCCAAATTGGTTGTTTTTGTCAAGTTTACATCCATGTTCGCCAAAAATGAATACTTATGATAGCTAACGTTCGTATCATATTTATTTGCTGATTTATCCTGCTTAAAAACTGCATCTTTATTCTGTATACTCAATGACATATAGTAACGAGCTGCAGTACCACCACCAGCAACACTTAAAAAATGTTGATTCTGCCATACATGATCTTTCAAAATCACATCCCTCCAGTTCACATTAGGATACAAGTCCTGATCCATGCCTGTACGAATCAATTCCATTGCGACATCAGAATAGATAGGATCTTTACCACGAGAAAGACGAGCTTCATTTGCTAATTGAGCGTACGAATAAGCATCTGCATATTCTGGCATACGTGCAGACTCACTCATTATCAAATTTGTTTTAAAATTAATTCTCAGCTTTCCCGCCTTACCACTTTTTGTTGTTATTACCACCACTCCATTCGCACCACGTACACCATACACAGCAGTTGCGGAGGCATCTTTCAATACAGAAAAACTTTCTATATCTGAAGGGTCAAGATCATTTATATTTCCTTCTACACCATCCACCAATACCAAAGCAGAGGCATTGGCTCCAAAAGTACTAATACCACGAATCCAGAATTCTGAAAAGTCATCTCCAGGCTCACCACTACGAGTCACAGCAATAATACCTGGGACATTTCCACCTAACATATTAGAGATAGAAGTACCTGGTTGGTCCAGAATTTCCGGTTTCACCACTGTAATTGCCCCCGTCACAGAAACCTTTCTTTGGTTAGCCTGTCCAACAACTACAACTTCATCCAGGTCACTAACATCGGCTTTCATTACAATTTTGATTTGCTCTTTGTTGCCTGTTACAACATACTTCTCATTTTTAAAACCTACATAAGTAAAAAGCAATGTTGTTTTATTAAGAAGATTCGGTAAACGGAACTTACCGTCCAAATCAGTGACTGTTCCTTGGGAAGTATTTGCTTGATTAACCACACTTACCCCTATTAAAGGTTCACCGTTTTCGTCCATCACTGTTCCAGCGACCATAAATCCATTTTGTCCCCACGACATCGAAATACATGAAAACAAAAGCGAAATAACAATTAATAATTGTTTCATATATATTTTAATTTAAGATTATTCTACTGCAAATTTTCTCACTACACATCCCCAACGCTCACCGATAAAGAAATTTTCTTCATCATCCATACAAACAACATAAGGATAATTAAAAGTAGATTCTAAAGGTAATCCATCAACGCCGCCACTTTTCTGATATTGTCCAGCAACAGTAGTAAGCATTCCATCAATACGAGAAATTTTTCGTAAAGTATAACCCTGCGAATCACAAAAATATAAGTTACCACTTTTATCAAAAGTAATACCTGCCGGGTTTCTCAATGTAGCTTCCAGGCGAGGTCCATCTTTCCCGCCAATCGAATTAAATCCGGCATAATCCTCCACAGTTTGCCCATCATGAGAAACTTTATAAATCCCTTGCGCATTTTGTAGAGAAAGATAAAAGCAGTTTTCAACAGGATTAAATGCCAAGTAAGAAGTCTCTTTATCAACCTTTCCACAATTTGAATTCAAAATTTCAACATTCTGCGGATTAGCAATTTCGACTCTTCCAAATTTACCATTATGGTCGCGGAAATAAAGATATTTTTCATCATTATCTAACGCACAAGAATGAATTTGCCCTGTGACGTTTGCTATTCCAGAAGTCAAACGTTTAGAAGTCCATGAGTTTTCCCTCGCAAAATAATAAATAGCATGAGGGCTAACTGTTTGAATAACATAAACTCTAGTACGATCTTTTGTGACAGCAGGTTGACCTAGTTTAAAACCTGAGAACAGGGTTGAAACCTTGTTGTCATCAATAGAAACCATACGAACACGTCCATCATCTCCTTCACAAACTATCAAGTTATTTCCTACCACTGAAGCAATACCAGAAATCTTCCCAAAACGTGAATCAATCAATGTCCCATCTGTATAGCCTCCAACTCCCGATTTGCCAGCAACTGTAGATACCTGCTCCACTTTCACATAACGAAAAGTTTGTGGAGATTTACTTTCCTTTCCGTCTACAGTAACAACTACCTCATTAAAGCCATCCTCTTGTTTAGGCATAATCCCATATAAAGTCTCTCCGTTTGTACTGACGAGTACAGCTTCACGATCACCATTAAAAATTACCTTAATTTTTGATAAGTCATTGCCAAAATTGCTTCCTTTTATAACAAAAGGAGTTTTATATCCACCAGAATCAGGTAATATTGCAGTTATTTCCACAGGTTTACTCGAATCATAGGCTGTACTGACATAAGTCGGAGTAACATAAGCATAGTCCTCCTTACAAGAAAAAAGAAGACCGACTAAAAATAAAATACTAAATGTGGATAAGACCGTCTTAAGTACATACCCCACATTCATACTGGATTTCTTTCTTTTCATGCTATTTTTTTTTAAAAGGTTAATAAAGTTATTTTCTATTCTACCGAAAAAATGATTGAAAGTAGTATTGAGATATTTCTCCGTTATCACAATGCAAATATAGGTGCGAACATCTGCACTTTACTCTAAAGATAGTTCTACAAGGTCGAATTTGAGATATTCGACATATTTGAATTATAATTCGACATAGAAGGTTTATTTATATTCTCCCCTGTTATATTACAGCAAAAACATAGTTCACTAATATATCTACATATCTAATTATAGCATAATTAACTTAGAATCAAGTCTACTCTAATATCTTCAAGTCCATATTTTAGTTCGTATGATTATACTCCTTCGAAAGAAGCACTATAATCAATCTTTCATAGAAGTATAGTCTCCGAAAGAAAGACCACAGCCCTACGAAACAATTTGTGTACCTGAAGATAATATCCTTTATTATTAACACACTACCTCATTCTGATACAGAGAGAGGTTTACAATAAACTTAAAAAAGATAATTCAAAAGGCAATTTTACTTAGTCTTTTTCTTTCTCGATAATAAATCGTTCAATATATTCAGACGGTAACATACCAAACTCCTTTTTAAAACAAGAACTAAAATACTTAGGATCATTAAAACCTACTGCATAAGCTAATTCGGAAACACGAATATTGATCCCTTTTTCTTCCATAATCCTACAGGCTGCTTTCAAACGAACATTACGTATAAAAGAAGAAGTATTCAAACCTGCTAAAGACTTCAACTTTTTATATAAAGTAGATTTACTAGTTAACATTTCATCCGCAAATTGCGCTTGATCAAAGTTGGGATCTTCTAAGTGGTTATTTACACAATTAATAGCACGTTGAATAAAATCCTCATCCAAACTGGTATAATTTAAATCTTTCACTTCAAATACAATTTGATTTTTAAAATCATGTGCCATTCGTGCTTTATACTTTAACAAATTGCGAATACGTGCATGAAGAACTGTCAAATTAAAAGGTTTACTAATAAATGCATCCGCACCAATTTCATAAGCTTCCGCTCTATCCTCTTCCTTATTCTTAGCAGTCAATAAAATGACCGGTATATGACTAATCTCCAAATGCCCTTTCACATATTTACAAAATTCTATCCCATCCATTTCAGGCATCATTATATCAGATACAATTAAATCAACATCTTCATTTTCTAATACTATAATACCTTCCTTCCCATTTTCCGCAGTGAAAACATTATATTCGCGGCCCAATAGTTTTGTCATCAGGTTTAGTAATTCCTCATTATCTTCCACTAACAATATGGAATTGGCTTTTGTCGCCAATTCTTGGACTTCAGCAATAACATCTTCCGGTGTATCCTCGTAATCAATAGCTGTTTGCCTCAAAGAAATAACTTCGTCATCAATTTGCTCTTCATCATAATAAGAACGCTCAATAGGGATTCGTACAATAAACTCGGTACCATGATCTACCTCACTTTCTACTGAGATTGTTCCCCCATGCAATGTAACCAAATCTTTTGTTAATGAAAGTCCGATGCCCGTACCAATAGTATTAAATTTACGATAATCCCCCTCATAGAATCGTTTGAAAAGAGTTGCTTGTTTCTCTCTTGAGATACCCTTTCCATTATCTTTAACCCTCAATAACACAAACTCTCTATCTTCTTCATCATAAGATAAAGTTACTTGGATAAATCCATCTTCTTTATTATATTTAGCGGCATTTGACAATAAATTATACATGATTTTATCTAACTTATCTATATCAAAGTAACCAACAATAGATTCAGGGTCACAAAGAAGTGAAAAATGTATCTTACGTTTTTTCACTAAAGGCTTAAAGCTTTCAGTCCCTGTTCTTACAAAAGCAGCAAGATCTCCTGGAGAGACTCGTAACTTCAAATTACCAGTTTCCGCTTTACGAAATTCAAGAATTTGTTGTAACAATCGAATTAGTCGCTGAATATTACTATTCATTACAGTATATAAGTCATTATGACTAGGTGCCTGTGTTTTCAACTCATCAACTGTTGCCGAAATAATTGTTAATGGAGTTAATAATTCATGGGTAATATTAGTAAAGAACTGCAACTTAGCGTGATTTAATTCTTCCGCCTTTGCCTTCTCCTTCGCCCGTTCTTCCGCCGCCTTCGCCACCGACTCATCCACTTCCATATAAGTAACTTCATTCCCCTCAATCGACGAAACATACGCATAGACATACTTCTGATGATCCCCCAGCGCACTTTCCGTCTCAACTCCACCTATCCGCCACATCACACATGCCGCAATAAGTACAATCACTAATACAATTACAACCACAATCGTTACTTTCTTCTTCATCAACCGCCTTAAACCTTTCCCTCTTTTACTCTGCCCCCAGCGCCTCCACCGGCACCAGTTTCGACGCCTTATACGCCGGATAGAATCCAAACAGTGTTCCCGTGATGAGTGCAAACAGCAGTGCAATCAGGAATGCTGCCGGTGTCAGTTCAACACGCACACCAAGATACTGTGCCACCGGAGTGACGAGCAGGCTTGACACAATGCCAAGCACGCCGCCGATCAGACTGATTGCAGCCGCCTCCGCTAAAAATTCAAACAAAATATTCCTCTGGGAGCAGCCGATTGCCTTTAAAATACCGATCTCATTGGTGCGCTCTTTGACAGATACAAACAATACGTTCATGATGCCGATACCACCGACCACAAATACAATGGCTGCCATAGCCATCAGAAGCATCGTCAATATCTCATTGGACGCCGATGCAGCTTCCATCTTGCTTCCCGCATCCTCAAAGGTAAATTCTGCATTCGGATAAGAAGTTGCAAGCACTTCCGTGATCTCCTCCGTGACACCGGACACATTGCTTACGTCCTCCGCGATCACGGTGATAGTCGGACTTACATTCGTTCCCACTAAATATTTCACCCCGGTCGCATACGGAATGAAAACGGAATCATCCGGGCTGATACCGGAAGCCACCGTACCCATAGAAGAAAGCACCCCGTTTACCACATAAGATCGGTCATCGATATAGATCACACTGCCATATGCATCGATTGCACTTCCAAAGATCTCTTCCGCAATAGAAGCGCCTAGCACGCAGACTTTTTCTTTATTCTCATCATCGGATTCTGTGATAAAATCTCCGACTGCAAGACTGAGATTACTGATAGCTGCATAGTTGTCCTTGACTCCGGCGATCGAGTAGGTCTGTGCCTCATCGAGATCACCGCCATCCACGGTAGACCTTGTCGTATAGGAGATCGTTGCCGCTGAGATCCCGGAGACAAAAGTTTCAATATCGTCCACGTCATCTTCATCTAACGTGATATTTTCCTGGTTCATGCGGTCTTCCATATCACTGCCGCCGCCAAAGAAGCCACCCATGTCACCCGGCATGCCGCCTCCGTCACCACCATTTCCACCTCCGGGGCCACCCGAC
>ENA-OPVU01001094-OPVU01001094.1-human-gut-metagenome-genome-assembly--contig:-NODE-1094-length-15178-cov-2.051048_pt1 | contig 15178 bp, 20 predicted proteins | sample MGYA00241497_ERZ501986 | MGnify/ENA primary metagenome ERZ501986 (study PRJEB25962, sample SAMEA2042995) | human gut metagenome | biome: human gut; feature: human-associated habitat; material: faeces...
GGAAACTTCGTTCCCATTACACAAAAACGCTCCGCGGGGATGCGCACTGCGGCGTACAATGTAGATGTCGCAAGCGACCGCCGCAGGCGCAAGAATGTGCCAAGGCACATTCTTTGTTCCATAAGTTTCGGATCTAAGTCTTTTCATTTGGACAAAGCTGTGGTATACTACAAACAGCGTAAGCAATAAATTTGATTGATATGGAGTGATACGATGTTTATCCTATTAGCAGGTGGTTTACTGGTCATTGTTATTGCAGTGATCGTTGCTGTTGTCAGCTCGGTTGTATCTGCGGTGGCAGCAAACGAAGATATTGAAGATTAAAAGACAAAATTACCAAAACTTAATATGAAGTTTTGGTAATTTTTTTGCTTTTTTGAGAAATTATTCTTGTCATACGAATGGATCTGTAGTAAAATGGTTAACCGTAGATGAAATTGTATACAATTATGCATGGATTCAAAGGAAGGAGCTTTATCACTATGAAATCGTACAAAGAATTAAGTCATGATGAGTTATTGGAATTACAGGGTGCTCTGAATAAAGAGTACGCAGATGCGAAGAGTAAGGGACTGAGCCTGAACATGGCAAGAGGAAAACCGTCTCCTGAACAGTTGGGATTTTCCATGGGGATTATGGATGTTCTGAATTCTTCTTCTGAGCTTGTTTCCGAGGATGGTACAGACTGCCGCAACTATGGTGTTCTGGATGGTATTCCGGAAGCAAAAAGACTTATGGCAGGTATGGTAGATACAAAGAGCGAGAATATGATCGTGTGTGGTAATGCGAGTCTTCCGATTATGTATGATACAGTTGCACGTTCTTATGCATTTGGTGTATGTGGCGGCAAACCATGGTGCAAGCAGGAGCATGTGAAGTTCCTCTGCCCGGTTCCTGGATATGACAGACATTTTGCGATCACAGAGCAGTTTGGCATTGAAATGATCAATATCCCGATGCACGAGGATGGACCGGATATGGATCTGGTAGAAAAATATGTAGAAAGCGACAGCAGCGTAAAGGGTATCTGGTGTGTACCGAAATACTCTAATCCGGAAGGTGTCTGCTATTCGGATGAGGTTGTCAGACGCTTTGCTGCGCTGAAACCGGCTGCGGAGGACTTCCGTATTTACTGGGATAATGCATATGCAATGCATCACTTATATCCGGATCAGCCTGTGAAAATTCTGGATATTATCGAAGAATGTGAAAAGGCAGGACATCCTGATATGGTATTTGAGTTTTGCTCAACTTCCAAGGTAACCTTCTCAGGCTCCGGCGTTGCAGCAGTTGCAACATCCGAGAAAAACCGTGAATGGTTTAAAAAGACAATGACGATCCAGACGATCGGTTATGATAAGATCAATCAGCTCAGACATGTAAAATATTTCGGCGATATTGAGGGCATGAAGGCACATATGGTAAAAATGGCAGACAGCCTCCGCCCGAAATTTGAAGCGGTACATGAAGTACTGGAAGCAGAGCTTGGCGGACTGGAGATCGGTAAATGGACAGATCCGAAGGGTGGTTATTTCATTTCCTTCTACACATTACCGGGCTGTGCAAAGAAAGTGGCTGCTATGTGTAAGGATGCAGGTGTGACACTGACAGGTGCAGGTGCTACCTATCCATATAAGAAGGATCCGGAAGACAGTAATATCCGTATCGCACCGTCTTTCCCGACAGTAGATGAAATGAAGCTTGCATCAAAGCTGTTTGCACTCTGTGTGAAACTGGTCAGTGTTGAAAAATTACTGGAAGAAAAGTAGGAGCCAAAATGGATATCTATAAAAGACTGGACAGAAAACTGGTCCATAAAGGGAAGATCATAGATCTGTATGAGGATACGGTTGCGATACCAAACGGTAATGTGGCAAAGTGGGATTTTATCGGACACAAAGGAGCGGCGGCGGTTGTTCCCGTGACTGCGGACGGCAGGATCCTGATGGTACACCAGTACAGAAATGCACTGGACCGGGAAACACTGGAAATCCCTGCAGGTGGCAGAGACAGTGTGGATGAGCCGTATATAGACTGCGCAGCAAGAGAACTGGAAGAGGAGACCGGTTACAAAACAGAAAAGGAAAATCTGGAGTTCCTGATCTCACTTCGGACAACGGTAGCTTTTTGTAATGAACGGATCGATGTATTTGTGGCAAAGGATTTAAAGCCAAGTCATCAGCATCTGGATGAAGATGAATTTATTGATGTGGAGGCGTTTACGATCGACGAACTGCTGGAAAGGATCTACAGCGGAAAGATGCAGGATGCCAAGACAATCTCATCCCTGCTGGCATATAAAGTAAAATATCAGGCATAATGCAAAATAGAAACAGAAGAACAGGCTTCTGTTTCTATTTTTTTTGCTCTCTGCATATAATGCATAGAATCCATGAAGGCAGAAACAAGCTTTTGGATAATAACCTGCATGGCAAGGGAGGGGTGTCTGGTATTGAACATCGGAAAGGTGCAGAAACAGGTCATACTGTTTCTGGCAGGCTTTGTACTGGGCGTTTTATATATTTATATGATCGGTTGCCGGGAAACAGATTTCTTGGGCATCCAGAGTCTGATGCAGATTTCTTTTCTGGAAATCGGGTATCGGGAATATTTTTTATATCTGCTGAAAAAAAGAGGCCTGCTGGGGATCGGTATTGTGTTGATCGGTATGACAGCCGCAGGTCAGTTGCTTCTTGCCGGTATTGTGATGTATTTTGGAATGAGTATTGGTGGTATGCTGTCTGTCATGATCCTGCGATATGGCTGGAAAGGAATTTTGCTGAGCCTGAGCTTTTGTCTGCCGCAGGATCTGTTTTATATTCCGGCGGGCAGTATGGGAATCAGCCTGCTGGCAGTCCGGGGCGGGCAGAAGAGCGACAGAATGCCGGGATATCATATGGGAGAAAAAAAGAAAAATAGGCTCAAACAGATTTTTTTGGTGCTCGGGGTAACCATAATTGGAATCCTGGCAGAATGTTATGTAAATCCGATGCTTGTCAAAACGGTTTTAAAAATCTTTTAGAACAATTTTTACTAGATGTGGTAGGCTTGTAAAATACAAAAATCCACATGTTGCGATTTGCCTGTTTTTCGCGGATTTCCACCAAAATAACGCACAAAATAGTGTTTGCTTTTATCGGAATTTGCAATTATAATGAAATTTAACAGGCTTAAGATTACATAACTATGTATATAGGAAGGGTTACATTTCTTATGGAGAGGGAAGTTCAGGAGTATATTTCGTATTTACATAATGTAAAGCATACTTCAAACAACACAGAGATGTCTTATAAAAGAGATCTCTTAAAAGTATGCCACTTTATGCAGGAAAGAGGGATTAACAGTGCCACAGCAGTGAAGGAACAGGATCTGAAGGCATATATCCATGTACTGGAGGAACAGAAGCTTGCAGCTGCAACCGTTTCCAGAAATATTGCTTCTATCAAGGCTTTCTTTTTGTACCTGTTTTCTGAGGGAAAAATCCAGAATGATGCAGCACTTTGTTTAAAAGCGCCCAAAATAGAGAAAAAAATGCCGGAGATCCTGACTATGGGTGAAGTGTCGGCGCTTCTTGAGCAGGCGAATGGCGACAGTCCGAAGGAAATCCGGGATAAAGCGATGCTGGAGCTTTTGTATGCAACAGGCATCCGTGTGACGGAGCTGATCTCTTTAAAGGTTTCCGATGTGAATCTGCCGATGCATTTTATTATGTGCCGTGATCCGCATAAGGAACGCATGATCCCATTCGGAACACAGGCGCATGATGCTTTGGAGCGCTATCTGGGCGGTGTCAGAGCCGAGATGGTTGAGGACAAGTCCTCAGAGATCCTGTTTGCAAACTGCTCCGGAAAGCCGATGAGCAGACAGGGCTTCTGGAAGCTGATCAAGTTTTATGCCAAGAAAGCAGGCATTACAGCTGATATTACACCGCATACACTCCGTCATTCCTTTGCAGCCCATCTGGTAGAAAACGGTGCAGATTTAAAAAGTGTACAGGAAATGCTGGGACATTCTGATATTTCCACAACGCAGATCTATGCCAATATGAATCATAACCGGATCCGCGAGGTATATGCCAAGGCGCATCCCCGCGGCTGATCCCCGAAGGGATAGATGCACGGAAACAATAAAAAAGCATAGGCTATAGGAAAGAGAAAAAGAGGAATGCCTGTGCAGTTTTGTGAATTTTGTGAGAAAGAAGTGATCAGCGTACGTGATTGCAGGAAGCTGGGCAACGTATATGATATGGAGTTTGATGCGTGCTCCGGCTGTATCTGTAAGCTGATCGTAAGAGAACACAGCGGGCTTCTCGGTTTTTTATGCTGCGGAGAAGAGACGACTGTTCCATATTCCAAGATCAAGCAGATCGGATCCGACATTATTCTGGTGGATCTGTAACAAATAGGTTGACATAATATTTTTATGCCAGTATACTGAAAGAAAAGGGGGAGACAGCTTATGAAATGCCCATTTTGCGGACACGAAAATACAAGAGTTATCGATTCAAGACCGGCGGATGAAAATAATTCCATTCGCAGAAGAAGAGTCTGTGATGAGTGTGAGAAACGCTTTACAACCTATGAAAAGGTAGAAACGATCCCACTGATCATCATTAAAAAGGACAATAACAGAGAGACTTATGATCGTTCCAAGATCGAGGCAGGAGTTTTGCGTGCCTGTCATAAAAGACCGATCAGTGCGGCTCAGATCACCCAACTTGTTGATGAAGTGGAAACAGAGATCTTCAATCGTGAGGAAAAGGAAGTGCCAAGTGCTGTGATCGGAGAACTGGTCATGGATAAGCTGAAAAATTTAGAGGCAGTTGCTTATGTGCGTTTCGCTTCTGTTTACCGCGAATTTAAAGACATCAATACCTTTATGGATGAGCTGAAAAAGGTGCTGAAATAGGCTAAATATACAGCCGTTTATGCCGATATATAAGGTAGAAGAACTCTCATATGTGTATGGGAAAGAAAGGCAGGTGTGGACAGATGACGATTGACAGTGCTTATCAATACGGCAGTTATTATCAGAATTACAGATCCGAGATCAAACAGGTTTCTGTCGATGAAGTCAGGCAGCAGGACAAACAGCAGCTGCAGGCTGCGCAGGAAGACATCTCCACACTGCAGCAGGAATACAGACAGCAGGAGGACACAAGGAGCCGCAGCGCGGATCTGGAAAATATTTCGCTGACATTTTGTAAGAATGATACATATGACTACATCGGTAAGGATGCAAGCCTTGAAAATCTGGACATGATGAGTGCGATTTCCGATATGCAGAAGGATAAGGTTTTAGAGCAGTATCAGTATTTTGTAAAACCGAAGGATGTACTGCTTTCGGACGTCGATGGCACCGTGATCCAAAAATAAATGCAAATGTAAATAAAAGACACCTTTCAAGGGTGTCTTTTTTAGGGAGAAATTATGTTGCAATGTTTTTACCCGGATTCCTATCAGGATTCCGCCTATTCCATTGATTATGAAAAATTGCGGATGCAGGGCTATGAAGCGATCATATATGATATTGACAATACGCTTGTATGCCACGGCGCACCGGCAGATGAGAGAAGTATGGCACTGATCGAAAGGCTGAAAGGGCTCGGCTTTTCCATTATGCTCCTTTCCAACAACAAGGAGCCGCGTGTCAAGAGCTTTAACGATCAGGTGCACGTCAGCTATATTTATAAAGCAGGGAAACCAAATCCGAAAAATTATGAGGCTGCCATGGTCAGAATGGGCAGCAACCGCAAAAATACAGTCTTTATCGGTGATCAGATCTTTACGGATATCTGGGGCGCCAAGAAAGCCGGGATTTATTCCATTTTGGTAAAGCCGATCGATAAAAAGGAAGAAATACAGATCGTATTAAAACGATATCTGGAAAAACCGATCCTGTATTTTTATCAGAAGAAGGTACGAAAGGAAGAAAACGGATGCAGATAGACGGAAAAACTAAGACTTGTGGGCTGATCGGGGATCCGGTCGCCCATACATTATCGCCGGTGATCCATAATACACTGGCACAGACGCGCGGCGATGACCTTGTGTATGTACCGCTGCGGGTAGAAGCGGAACAAGTTGGGAAGGCAGTGGAAGGGGCGTATGCCCTGTCTCTTACGGGACTGAATGTGACCGTGCCGCATAAAAGTGCTGTCATTCCTTATCTGGTGGATATCGATCCGCTGGCGGAAAAGATCGGTGCAGTCAATACACTGGTCAGACAGGAGGGCGGCTTTAAGGGCTATAATACCGATATGCCGGGACTTCTGCGTGCCATGCGGTCAGAAGGGATCACAGTGAAGGAGCAGAGTGTTCTTCTGCTTGGCGCAGGCGGTGCAGCGAGAGCAGTGGCATTTCTCTGCATGAGCGAGGGTGCAAAGGAGATCCTTTTGTATAACAGAACCGTGGAGAAAGCAGAGCGCGTGGCAAAAGAAGCAGAGACTGCATTTGGCAGATGTTGTATCCGGGTGATCTCCAAAGAAGAGCTTTTGCAGCTTACCGGAAGCTATCTGGCGATCCAGTGTACAAGCGTCGGGCTGTATCCGAATGTGGATGATGTGATCGTGCAGGAGGATGCACTGTATGAGAAGATCCATACGGGTGTGGATCTTATTTACAGACCATATGAGACCATGTTCATGAAGAAGGTAAAAGCACATGGCGGGAAGACGATGAACGGTCTGAAAATGCTGTTATATCAGGGCATTATTGCCTACGAGCTGTGGAATAAATGTGAGGTATCGGAAGAAACCGCTGCCCACATTTTACAAAAGATGAAGGAAGAGATGGGAATCCATGAGTAATATTATTTTGATCGGCTATATGGGATGTGGAAAGAGTACGATCGGGAAAAAGCTATCCTATGCAGTCAGAAAGCCGTATGTGGATACGGACAAGCTGATCGAAACAAAGGAGAAAAAAACGATCAGTACGATCTTCAGTGAGCAGGGAGAGGAAGCATTCCGGGAAATGGAAACAGCATGCATCAAAAGCCTGTTTGCACAGAAACAGGAGCATGTGATCTATGAGCCGTATCGAATTAAGGTTCTCAATACCATCAACTTCAAGAAGTCCATGCACTATAATCCTTTTGCCTATCTGCACAGCGAAAAGGACATTTTGAAGCTGGTTACGACTTTAATAGCGAATACTAAGGGAGAGGGCAAAGCCGGAGACGATTTACGAAAGACTGAAAACCGATACGACAAGACCGCTTCTGCAGTGCGCGGATCCAAAGGAGAAGATCAGCCGGATGCTTTTGCAGCGTGCACCGGTTTATGAAGAAGCAGCGGCTTATGTCGTGGATGTGGATGATAAGAGCTTTGAACAGATCATAAAAGAGATAAAGGAGAAAACAGATGAAACTATTAGTCATTAACGGACCGAATCTGAACTTTCTTGGTATCAGAGAACCGGAAGTATACGGAACGGAAACCTATGCAGATCTCGTTGCCATGATCCGGGAAAAGGCAGAAGAAGTAAATTGTGAGATCGAGGTATTCCAGAGCAATCATGAAGGTGCGATCATAGACAGGATCCAGGCTGCGTACAGCGACGGTACACAGGGCATCGTGATCAATCCGGGCGCATTTACCCACTATAGCTATGCGATCCATGATGCACTGCAGTCGATCACAACGATGCCTAAGGTGGAGATCCACATTTCGGACATTACCAAAAGAGAGGGATTCCGGGCAGTATCTGTGACAAAACCGGCATGTGATGATCAGATTTACGGTAAGGGATTTGCAGGCTATCTGCTGGCAATAGACAGAGTCCTAGCGCTTGCGTAAAGATTTACACGAAGTTGTGTGAAGTTTTGCAAAAATATGCTTGCATTTTGAATTGGTAGTATGGTATAATCATTTTCGGCGGTTGAAACAGGCCGCCGAAAAGAAACTACATATAGGGGAATAGTACAGCGGTAGTGCGGCGGTCTCCAAAACCGTTAACGGGGGTTCGATTCCCTCTTCCCCTGCTACATAGGACAACTACTTAAGATTCGTCTTAAGTAGTTGTTTTACTGTGCGGATGGAGCGATATCTATTGTCATTCCATGGAAAATACAGTAAAATAGAAGTCTGGGGGTTAGTAATAAAACAGAATGAATGGAGAGATGAATATGGCAAAAAAGTATGATGTAATTATTATCGGTGCAGGACCGGGTGGTATTTTCTGTGCCTATGAACTGATGGAAAAGAAACCGGATTTAAAGGTTTTGATGATAGAAAAAGGACGCAGCATTGAAAAAAGAACATGTCCGAAGCGTGTGACGAAGCAGTGTGTAGGCTGTAAGCCATGCTCTATTACAACAGGCTTTGCGGGAGCAGGTGCTTTCTCAGACGGTAAGCTTTCCCTTTCTCCTGATGTAGGTGGTAATCTGCCTGAGATTTTAGGCTATGATGAGACAGTTAAGCTGATCCATGAATCAGATGATATTTATCTGAAATTCGGTGCTGATAAAAATGTATATGGTCTTGACAAGGAAAAGGAAATCCGTGAGATCCGCCGGAAAGCGATCAATGCCAATCTGAAACTGGTAGAATGTCCGATCCGACATCTGGGAACGGAAGAAGGCTATAAGATCTACGGTAAGCTGCAGAAGCATTTAGAGGAATGTGGTGTAGAGCTGTTATTCAATACAATGGTGGAAAAGATCATTGTGGAAGATGGCAGAGCTGTCGGCGTGACAACAGATAAGGGAGAGACTTATCAGGCAGACGAGATCGTATCTGCAGTCGGCAGAGAAGGTGCTGACTGGTTTAAGGATAAATGTGAAGAGGTCGGTATTGAGACAACACCGGGTACGGTTGATATCGGTGTCCGCGTTGAGGTGCGTGATGAGGTTATGCAGTTCTTAAACGAGAACCTGTATGAGGCAAAACTGATCTATCATACACCTACTTTTGATGATAAGGTTCGTACGTTCTGTACCAATCCTTCCGGCGAGGTTGCAACAGAATACTATGAAAACGGACTTGCCGTTGTAAACGGTCATGCTTATAAGTCAAAAGAATATAAGACAAACAATACAAACTTTGCGATCCTGGTATCCAAGAATTTTACAAAGCCGTTTAAGACACCGATCGAATACGGTAAGCATATCGCGCAGCTTTCCAATATGCTGTGCGGCGGTAAGATTTTAGTACAGACCTTCGGTGACTTCAGACGTGGCAGAAGAACAACGGAAGAACGTCTCTGCAGGCGTAATGTAATGCCTACTTTAAAGGATGCGGTTCCGGGCGATCTTTCTCTTGTATTCCCTCATCGTATCATGGTGGATATCGAGGAAATGATCCTGGCACTGGATAAGGTAACACCGGGTATTGCAGCAGATGAAACACTGCTGTACGGCGTAGAAGTAAAATTCTACTCCAACAAGGTAGTTGTCAATAAAGATTTTGAAACAAGTGTGGCAGGACTTCGTGCCATCGGAGACGGCGCAGGTGTAACACGTGGTCTGCAGCAGGCTTCCGCAAACGGTATCAGCGTGGCAAGAAGCATTCTGCGCAAGATGGATGAAAATTAATATGCAAAAAAGCAATCAATGGAGAAAACTGTGGATTTTACTTGTAATGGCGGTTATGTTTTTGCTGACTGCCTGTGGGAAGCAGGAAGACGGCAAGACAAAGATCGTACTGACAACGGGCTTTTCCGAAAATGAAGTTTTTAAGATCGGAAGCAGCAGCTGTGACCGGTCAGAGATCATGGTATATCTGACGAATATGCAGAATCAGTATGAGGCAGTATACGGCGATCAGATCTGGAGCCGCAGCATAAACGGTGAGACGCTGGAGGATAAGGTCAAAAATGTGGTGCTGGCGCGTCTGGCGCAGATCAAGACGATGAACCTTTTAGCAGAGAGCAGGCAGGTAACGCTTTCCGAGGAAGAAGAGGCGGCGGTACTCTCCGCGGCAGAGACATATTTCTCTTCTCTGAATGATACAGAAGTGGAAAAGCTAGGGCTGACTGAGAAAAAAACACAGGATATGTACCGGGAGTATGCACTTGCCAATAAGATTTATGACCTGATCATTCAGGATACCAATCCGGAGATCAGTGATGATGAAGCAAGGACTGTGACGCTGGAGCAGATCATGATCAAGACCTATTCGCAGGATGGCGACGGCAACAGAACGCCTTACACGGATGCAAGTAAGGAAATGGCAAAGCAGCGTGCGGAAAATATACTGCGTAAGCTGCAGAGCGGAGAAGATTTTGATACACTGGCGCAGACCTATAACGAAGAAAGCGCGATCACGGTTTCTTTTGGAAAAGGCGAAAAGCCCAAGGCACTCGAAGATGCAGCATTTGATCTGGGCAACGGAGAAATCAGTTCCCTGATCGAAACGGATGACGGATATTATATCCTGAAATGCATCTCGACGCTTGACAGAGAGCAGACAGATGCCAATAAGCAGAAGATCATGGAAAAGAGGAAGGAAGAAGCTTTTTCACAGATCTATGATGAATTTTTGCAGACACAGATCCGGAATCTGAATGAAGAGCTTTGGAAAGAGATTTCCTTTATCCATGATGAGGCAGTGACGACAAAGACATTTTTTGATGTTTATAATGAAAAACTGGGCAGTTTATAAAAGTTTTAGAAATGCGCAAATGCCCGTAAATTCAATAGTACAGCAGATTATTAGCACTCATTTTGAATGAGTGCTAATTTTTTCTTGACTTTTAAATGTGGGAGGACTACACTGGATAACAGGGAAAACTGAAGTAAGAAAGGAATGTGATAGTTATGGCACAGACACATGGTTCACTGTCTATCAACAGTGATAATATTTTTCCTATTATTAAGAAATGGCTTTATTCCGATCATGATATTTTTTATCGTGAACTTATCTCAAACGGTTGTGATGCGATCACAAAACTGAAAAAGCTGGAAATGATGGGAGAGTACGAGCTTCCGGAAGGATATAAGGACCAGATCAGGGTTGTACTCGATCCAAAGGAAAAAACGATCCAGATCATTGATAACGGTCTTGGTATGACAGAGGAAGAGGTAGATGAATACATCAACCAGATCGCTTTTTCCGGCGCGACAGATTTCATAGAAAAGTATAAGGACAAGACAAATGAGGATCAGATCATCGGTCACTTCGGACTTGGTTTCTATTCCGCATTTATGGTATCCGATAAGGTAACGATCGATACACTGTCTTATAAGAAAGACGCAAAGCCGGTTCACTGGGAATGTGACGGTGGCAGCGAATTCGATATGGAAGATGGCGACTGGGATCAGGTCGGTACAAAGATCACACTGTATCTGAATGAGGACTGTCTGGAATTTTGTAATGAATACAAGGCAAAAGAAGTCATAAAGAAATATTGTTCCTTTATGCCAACAGAAATTTATGTCAGCAAGGCAGAAGAAACAGAAGTACAGATCATCAAACCGGAAGAAAAGCTGGACAGCGATGAGGTTGTAGAAGAATTTGAAGATGAAGTAAAGACACCGGCAAAGGACGGCGAGCCTGAAAAGACAGAAAAGGTCAAAAAGCTCCGTATCAGGAAACGTCCGGAACTGATGAATGATACACATCCGCTTTGGACAAAGCATCCAAATGAATGCACAAAGGAAGAGTACATTGATTTCTACCGCAAGGTATTTATGGATTATAAGGAGCCGCTGTTCTGGATCCATCTGAACATGGATTATCCGTTTAACCTGAAAGGTATTTTATACTTCCCGAAGATCAATATGGAATATGAATCCATCGAGGGAACGATCAAGCTGTATAACAATCAGGTATTTATCGCAGACAATATCAAGGAAGTCATTCCGGAATTTTTGATGCTCTTAAAGGGTGTGATCGACTGCCCGGATCTGCCGCTGAACGTATCCCGTTCCGCACTGCAGAATGATGGATTTGTCAAGAAGATTTCAGAGTACATTGCCAAGAAGGTGGCAGACAAGCTTTCCGGTATGTGCAAGACCGATAAAGAAGAGTACGAGAAATACTGGGACGATATCAGTCCATTCATTAAATTCGGCTGCTTGAAGGATGATAAGTTCTGTGAAAAGATGAACGATTATATCCTGTTCAAGAATCTGGACGGCAATTATGAGACATTACCGGAATGCTTAGAGACAAAGCCGATCGACGGAGAAGAAGAGCAGGCAACGGATGAGAATGGCAATCAGGTAGAAGCTGAAGTGGTAGATGCAGATGCTGAAAAAGCAGAGGATGAAGAACCGAAGGAGAAGATCATCTACTATGTAACGGATGAACAGCAGCAGAGCCAGTACATCAATATGTTCAAACAGGCAAAGATGGATGCGGTTATTTTGACACACAGCATCGATCAGCCGTTTGTATCACAGCTGGAAAGCAAGAATCCGAATGTGAAATTCAAGAGAATCGATGCAGACCTGACAGATTCCTTCAAGGCTAAAACTTCCAAGAAAGCACAGAAGGAGCTGGATGATGCTGCAGAAGAGATCGGAAAGGCAATGAAGAAGGCTCTCAAGAGAGAAAACCTGACAGTCAAGTTGGATAAGCTGAAAAACAAGAAGGTTGCTTCCATGCTTACGATTTCCGAAGAAACCAGACGTATGCAGGATATGATGAAGATGTACGGCGGTGGCATGATGCCCGGCTTTGGATCCGAGGATGGTGCAACACTTGTCCTGAATGCCAATCATCCGCTGGTACAGTATATCATGGAGCATAAGGATGGCGAGAATGTCATGCTGATGTGCGAACAGCTTTACGATCTGGCAGTGCTGCAGAATGCACCGCTTTCACCGGAAGCTATGACGAAGTTCATTGCACGTTCCAACGATATTATGCTGCTGCTGACGAAAGAGCAGTAAGAGGTATTATAAAAAGAATATAGATATATATAGATAAAAACAGGAAACGCCTATAATCGCAATCACGTTTGACTACCCTGCGATTTATCTGGGTCACATTTTCCCGGGCTCCCGTCACTGGAACCACCGAGCATGTAAAATCGGTTTCACCGATGCTCGGTGGCTACATAATGGATTTGACAAGCAAATCCATTACATTTCATCAAAACATTGTGATCGCTCGCTCCGGGAAAGTGACCGATAAATCTCGGTCGTCTACACTATCGATTGCTTATTATAGGCGTTTCCTGTTTTTGTGTATTTATATATTCATGATACGATTTAGAAATATAAAAATTGGTATTGATATTCTACCTTTTAAAAACTTGATAATACATGTATAGAATCTACAGATTATATAACATCAATATTTATGAAAATCTTTATAATGAAAAAAGAAAACTACCAGAAAAAGTAATTGAGAGGATAGGCATGTCCTGATATAATTAAAAATATAGTAGTTTTGTAAAAAAAGTAATTTCTCACTAAAATAGGAAAATGAAATTGTGACACCACTGGTGATACAATTCGAAAGGTGAAATATTTGTATGGTGATGATTTGATATTAGTAGATGGATTAATCCATATAGTTAAAGAATCTAGACAAAATGTATTAAAAAAGTTAATGAGGAACTTATCAAGATGTATTGGAAAGTAGGTGAGTTCTTAGGTAGGAAAACGGATTACGTTGCGTACGACGATATATATATGACATTTCTAGAAAAATATAGGAGACATTTCTAGAAATAAAGGAATTTAATAAGAAAAATTCTGCTCACGATAGAAGCGTGAAACATGTCCATAGCCATAGCATTGTATGATTTGAAAATTGGTGGATATTCAAGCAAACAGATAGAAATGGATTGTAAGATACTTTATGAAGCAGGGCTTATTTCAGATTATAAAGTCTAGTATATATGTAGTGAAATGTATTTATTTTGTGTGGGAAATTTTATATGGATGAATATAATTATCTTGACAAGGGGAGATATGACTCTGCTTGGAAAAAGGCTAAGGATGTAGCAAAGGAACATGGAGTACAGCTATTAGTTGATATTGTAAAGTAAATATCATCCATTACTATTTCTTCTGTGACAGAAGGTACAATAAAGGTGATTACTAGAGTGTGAAAAGAATTATTGTATGTATAGAAAAGAGTAATTGGTTATGAGAGTTATGTGGAATGAATATGAGGCTGCCTTGATAGTTGAAATATGTAGATTATGCTGCAATGGCTCAGTATTACCAGGGAAATAATCCGAATGCATCAAGAGAAAATCAAAATAATGCAACAAGAGTTTTATCAACTACTTGGAAGAACAGAATCTACAATGGCGCTTTTACGATTTATTATGATGGATGCCGTGAGGGGGAAAAGGTAATAGGTGGATCTGCTGTTGCGGCAACGTTACAAGCAATTGTAATAAATAAGCATAAGTATGTATTTGATTTTATGCGCGGTGTAAATGAGAATCAGCTTAAATTAACGCAAGCAAAAAATGCAGCAAAGGCCGGAATTACTGAAATAACAAGCGGAGTTGTTGCAAATGCAGAAAAGAGTGTCTTAGCTAAAGTTTGGAAAGTCGAGAAGTATTGGAGCGCTCCGGAAACATCGGGAGAAAATATTTCATATATAAAAAGAGGGGTAGAAGAATTAATAAGTGAAGCCTTCAAAAATAATGGACAAATTTCAATAGGGGAGATATTAAGTTATCTCGAAAATGAGTTTAGTATGCCCCCTTGTAATCTTACTGCCTTCATTGCTGGATTCCTGTTGAAGGAATATGGTAATGAACCATATAGATATGCTGATAGTTCCGGAAATCATGAGGTAATGTCACCGGTTAAATTATCTGAAATGATAGGTAATTACATTGGAAAGAATCCTGCAGATACTTTCATTGTGAAAATGACTGCTGAAGAAAAAGCATTTTATGAAAATGCGGAAGTGGCATGGGGGATAACTCCTGATACTTGTTCATCTGTAAGCCAAGCCGCAAGCGCAATTAAGAATAAGATGAATGCGCTAAGTGGTACACGAATGAGAACATAGATCAGATGCTTATGGAGCGACATCTTAATAAGAAGGCAAGGCGCAGCTCTCATAAAAATCATATGAAAGGACCGAGAAAGCGTACAGAAGATGATGATGTACGCTTTGCGCAGTCCTTTGAAAAACTAATACTGATAGCAAAGTCAAAAGAAGGTGCTCAGAGTGGGACTATTTAAGAAAAAGACAGTTACAAAGACATATGATAAAGAAAATAAGAAACCAGTAATCAAAGCGAGCATATGTAATGGC
>ENA-OPVU01001098-OPVU01001098.1-human-gut-metagenome-genome-assembly--contig:-NODE-1098-length-15147-cov-98.398224_pt1 | contig 15147 bp, 11 predicted proteins | sample MGYA00241497_ERZ501986 | MGnify/ENA primary metagenome ERZ501986 (study PRJEB25962, sample SAMEA2042995) | human gut metagenome | biome: human gut; feature: human-associated habitat; material: faeces...
CCTTATTATTGACGATAGCCAAGATCATTTTCAGTCTATTTTCCATATCTTTGACCAAGAAAAATTCCATGAAATAATAATTTTTTATAAAAAGAATATTATATTGGACCTTTTCTTGCGTAATCTGGATATTTTAGTTACCTTTGCACGAAAAGCACTACTTGGCATGAAAATTCAAGAAGTAATGAAATGATTTGTGTTCTTCAGCGACCAGATGTCATCGAAGAAACGGATGAAAACGCAAAGTAAATGAAAGACTAAAATGATAAGAGAATATTAACAAATGGAACAAGAAGAAAAGAAACAGAAATCTCAAGCTACAGAGAATCAGGCATCCTGCTCGCCTCTGCAGCCAGTTGAACCACATCCTTTTATTTCTGTCATACCGCTGGCAGTACTTATCACCCTCATCGTCCTGGTTGTCAAAATCTTCCCTGATGATGCCCTGGCTGGTGCCTCTCAGGTGGCTCTCATGATAGCCACAGCCGTTTGTGTAGCACTCGGTATGGGCATCTATAGGATGAAATGGAATATCTTTGAAGAGATGATCAAAAAGACCGTGGGTGATGCCGGAGTATCTATCCTGATCCTGCTGCTCATCGGAATGATGTCAGCTACCTGGATGATCAGTGGTGTGGTACCCACATTGATATATTATGGTGTACAGATCATGTCGCCAACCTTTTTCCTTCCCTGCGCATGCATCATCTCCAGCATCATCTCTGTGATGACGGGAACCTCATGGACCACTATTGCCACCATCGGTATTGCTCTGATGGGAATCGGTGATGCCCTGGGAATACCAGCCCCCTACACCGCTGGAGCTATTATCTCCGGTGCCTATTTCGGGGATAAACTCTCGCCAATGAGCGATACCACCGTCCTTGCTTCGAGTATAGCCGGAGCGGATCTCTTCTCACATATCCGCTATATGCTCTATACTACCATACCAAGCATCCTGCTCTCGCTGGTACTCTATCTCATCATCGGACTCTGTTATGATTCCAAGCCAGTGGATATCAGCCAGTATCTTACCGGTCTGAGCCATGGATTCAATATCTCCTTGTTTACGATGCTGGTTCCGGCTTTTACAGGATGGCTCATCTATCGCAAGACTCCATCTCTCATCACACTTCTTCTTTCAGCCCTTTCAGCATGCATCTGTGCCCTCATTCTCCAGCCGGAAGTACTTGTAGGGATAGCAGGTGAAGACAGCATCTCTGCCAAAAGTCTCTTTGAAGGAATCATGACCACCTGCTATACCCATACCCAGGTAGATTGCGGTATGGCTAACATCAATGATCTCGTAGCCACCCGAGGTATGGCTGGCATGCTCAATACCATCTGGCTCATCCTCTGTGCCATGTGTTTCGGTTCATGTATGGTAGCTAGCGGCATGCTCCACGCCATTACCCACATGCTCCTGAAAAGCATCCACAGCACCGTATCACTTGTCTGCAGCACCGTGACATCAGGCGTCTTGCTCAATCTCGTTATGGGTGACCAGTTCCTGAGCATTATTATGAATGCATCTATCTATAAGGATGAATATGCCGAACGAGGCTATCGTCCGGAACTCTTGAGCCGAAGTACAGAGGATAGCGCTACCGTAACGAGCGTATTGGTTCCATGGACAGCCTGCGGTATGACGCAGAGTACGGTTCTTGGTATCCCGACACTTGTCTATCTCCCCTTCTGCTTCTTCAACATCATCAGTCCTTTGATGAGTTGTTTGGTTGCCATTCTTGGCTTCGTACCCAATCCACAACCCAAGGAAAACAAAGCATCTGCAGCGGAAGAGACTGATATCCATTAATATTAATAGGAGATTCATTGATTCCCAATGACGGCAAGCAGACGCCGATAATCATGTGCTTTATGATGTATGTACGCAAACAGATTGCATAAAGCGTGCAATCGTTTGCACAAAGAAAATGTAACCTTGTTAAACTTTTTCTTGCTTCGTATTGGATTTTTTCTTAAGTTTGCAGCCGAAAATAGATGCCAACTAACAAACGAAGGCTAAGTTTTATATAAACGAAACCAAATATAAAAGTAAAGATATGATGAAGCAAACATTCATTAAATCAGCTATGTTGCTGCTGCTGATCCTTTCAACGGCAACGACGCGAGCGCAGGAGGTCGCTCTGAAGACCAACTTACTGGGATGGGCTTCCACATCTGCCAACGCCGGCATCGAAATCGGCACGGGCAAGAAAACAACCTTCCAACTCTTCGGCACCCTGAACCCCTGGAAGTTCTCGGGCGACAAGAAGATGAGATTCTGGAATGTTATGCCAGAATACAGATGGTACACCTGCCAGAAGTTTGGAGGCCATTTCTTCGGAATTCATGCCTTAGGCGGTGAATACAACATTAAAAACATTGACATGCCCTTCGGCATCCTGCCGAAAACTCTGGAGGGCAGGCACTATGAAGGCTGGTATGTAGGTGGAGGCCTCACCTACGGCTATCAGTGGCTACTCAATAAGCACCTCAATTTCGAAGGGTCTATCGGTTTGGGATATGCCTACAGTCCTTACAAGCTTTACGGACGATGCGAAAAATGTCTCGACAAAGACCACCGCAACTATGTGGGCCCTACAAAAGCCGCACTATCTCTCATATACGTGTTCTAAGAATTGTAGTTTTAAACTGACAATAAAAACACGTAATAACTAGACAGAATACAAAAAAAATAGGGAAATCATAATATGGATAAAATGAAGCTTTATGCGGTCATTTCGCCCCTCTGCATACTCCTTTCTCAGGGCATCATGCCTGCTCAGGCTCAACAGCTGGCAGGGGGTAAGATTCAGGTAGAAAGCGTCTTGGCACGCAAGAACGGCAACCGGATGGACGTTGCCTTCCGTATGAATCTGAACGAATTGAAGATGAAATCAGAGCAGCAGATTGTTTTCACACCGGTAATGGTAGGAACTGATTCTATCGCTCTCAACCCTATCATCATCCAGGGTAGAAACCAGGCTGTAAGATACCGCCGACTTGCCGACAGCAAGAAGAATCCGCAGGCACAGGTTCTTACCCGCAAGAACAAGACCAGTCAGCAGGTTTACTTCGCCCAGTCTGTTCCTTATCAGAAATGGATGAAGAAGTTCAAACTCTCGGTGAAAGAAGATCTCTGCGGATGTGGCAACCTGATAGAACAGGACAATACGCCGATTGCGGATATCGACCGTACACCGAAGATTACGAAGGATTTCTTTGTGCAGCCGAAGGCGGAAGCCAAGAAGGTGAGAGCCGAAAAGGGTGAAGCCTATCTCAGCTTTGTGGTTAACAAGAGTTATATTCTTGCCAACTTCCGTGAGAATGCTACTGAGCTGAAGAAGATTACTTCCACCATCGACCTGGTGAAGAACGATAAGAACGTTGAAATCACAGATATTGATATCCATGGTTTTGCTTCGCCTGATGGTTCGTATGCCAACAACAAGCGCCTTGCCAACGAGCGTGCAGCTGCCCTCCGTAAATATGTGAGCAGCCTCTACACCTTAAACAGCAAGCTCTTTACCTATCAGGCTACACCGGAAGACTGGGAAGGATTCAAGAAGAAGATTCAGGCTAGTCATCTGGCTGATAAGGAAGCAATTCTCGAGATAGCTAACTCCTCGCTGGCTCCCGACGATAAGGATCTGAAGATCAGAAAGCTCCATCCGGCTAGTTACCGCTACATCCTGGATCATATCTATCCTCATCTCCGTCATAGCGACTATACGGTAACCTACACGGTTCGTCCGTTCAGCATCGAAGAAGCCAAGGAGATATTGAAGACCAAACCACAGCAGCTTTCTCTGCAGGAGATGTTCCTGGTGGCACAGACTTACGAGCCGGGTTCGCCAGAGTTTAACGAGGTATTCGACATTGCCGTCCGCCTCTTCCCTGATGATGAGACAGCGAATCTCAATGCCGCCTGCACCGATTTGCAGAAAGGTGATCTTACTTCTGCCGAAAAGCATCTTGCCAAGGCAGGCAACTCGAAAGAGGCAGAGCGCATCAGAAAGATTTACGGGGAAGTGAGGGCGGAGCAATAATAGTAAATGGTAATTTAGCTTCGCCATCCCTGCAAAAAGAGAATATATATAATAGAAATAAATAACTATCAAATCACATCAATTATGAGAATTAAACATTTCTTTGGATTAGCAGTGATAGCTGCTATGACTGCAAGTTGCTCTAGCAACAACGACTTAGTAAATGGTGGTAATGGTTCAGGTGAGAATGAATCAGGTGTAAGCTATGCATCTATCACAATCAACTTGCCTACTGCAAATGGTACACGTGCTACTACAAATGACCAGTTTGATGGCGGTACAGCTTCTGAGTATGCAGTAAACGATGCTACACTCGTTATCTTTGAGAAGGGAACAGCAGCTTTTGAAAATGACTTCAAGTTTGTTGAAGCTGTACCACTCGGTAATTTGGAGCCTTGGAAGAAAGACAATGAAAGTAATAATGGTATTACAACAGAAGCAACCATCACAGCTAAGCTCGCGAAGGCTACAGTTGGTGAGAATGGCGATTATTATGCATTGGTCATCCTTAATAAGGAGACAGGAACAGGAGACAAAGTTACCCTTCCTTCAGGTTCCACTACATATGGAGCTTGGAATGCTGCGACAAATGCAACAAACCTTTTAGATAATACTAAAGGTTTCTATATGGCTAATGCTCCAGAATTCAAAGCTGCTGATCAAGAGCCAACAACTCTCGTTCAAATAAAGGGTATCTATAGAACTAAGGAAGAGGCTCATAGCAAACCGGGTACTACTGTTCATGTAGAGCGTGGCTTGGCTAAAGTTACTGTAGGAACAAACAGTACAAGCAATAATTATTTTGCAACAGATGGTGCCAATGCAACCGGAACAAAGTATAGCAGCGACAAGGTAAAAATCACAAAATGGGCATTGGATGTTACTAACAAGCATTCATTCCCTGTACATGTAACTTCTGGTTTGAAGGCTGGTACAACATCGACAGATCAAACTGTTCCTGCTTACACAGATATTTGGAAAAATACTGCAGCTGCAGCAGGTACAGTTCCAGCAACATCTCGCTTCGTTAGTCAGCTTTCTGCTGAGGGTGCTTTCAAGCGTGTATATTGGGGAATCGACCCTAACTACAGCATGGGCTTACAAGACTTAAACAAATGTAAGGAACAATTCACTCTAGCTGAAGCCGATGGACAAGGAGTTACATGGAACGACGGTTCTGATAAGCCATTGTATTGCCTGGAGAACACCTTCGACATTAACAACATGAAGCAAGGTCAGACTACCCGTGTTCTTCTTAAGGCAACCTATATCCCAAGTGTTTTGAGCTCAACATCAGAGACAGACAAGACCTTCTTTATGATTGGTAACAGTTCTGACATTTGGACGAAAGCCAACCTTATTGCACAGATTACAAGTAAGGCTAAAGAGGCTCTTAAAACAACTGCCGAACTAACTGTAGAACTTACGGGTGATTTATTGACTGCCGGTACACATGTATTGACAGAATCAAATGTATCAATTAAGGAAGGAAAAACAGAAAAGGTTGATGCAACCTTAGTCGCTACACTCAACAAAAAACTCGGTCTTGACGTGACTAATGGTGTAGGTATCAAGACCTACAAGAATGGTGAAAGCTATTATATTGCCCGTATCAAGCACTTCGGTGACGACTTGACTCCTTGGAAAGAAGGTAATGATACATATGGGGAAAATAACCTGAATTGGCTCGGCCGTTACGGAGTACTCCGCAACAACTGGTACGACCTCACGATCAACAAAATCAGCGGTCCTGGTTATCCTGACGTTCCAGAGGTTAAGCCTAACACTCCAGATGATGAGGATACCAAGTACATCAACGTCAGCGTTAAGATCCTCGACTGGGCTAAGCGTTCTCAGAGCGTTGATTTGTAATCTATTACACATGATTATATATAGCTCAGCCGCTCTAGCGCTAAGGAGCGGCTGGCTATCTCGGAAAAATAAGAATCTATTTATACACTTTACTTTTTCATAAAACAGATAAGCATCATGGCAAACAAGAAGTTTAACAGTTGGATCAAGAATATATGCATGGGATGGGGATTCATCATGGCCGGCAGCCTGCTAGCAAGCTGCAACGACTTGATGCACGACGACCTGCCTCCTTGTGACATGGGTGTTGACTTGCAGTTCAAGTACGACTACAACGTGCAGCGTGCCGACATGTTCAAAGATCATGTGGGCGGACTCAGCGTATTCGTATACGACGAGCAGGGCAACTTCATTGCTCGCCATGATGCCTATAACGATGCGACATCACAGCCGCTCAAGGACCCTAACTATGCCATGCGAATCAATCTGGAACCGGGCAAATACAGATTCGCAACCTTCGCCTTCCAAAAGAAATACGAAGATGCACTTGCGCAGCCAGGTGCCAAATTCCAGATAGCTCTGCCACAGCAGGGTGACAACATCACCTCCCTCCATGCCCGTCTCGACCGCGAACAGGGCAAGGTAAACAACCAGAGCCAACCGCTCGATACACTCTGGCAAGGACTCAGCAACGAACTGGTTGAAGTAAAAGACCTGCAGGTTACACGCCATACCATCGGTCTGGTTCGTGATACCAAGCAGCTCACCATCAGCCTGCATCAGACCGACGAGCCTGCCAACATCAATGCCGATGACTTCAGTTATCAGATAACCAATGCCAACGGCGATATCAGTTACGACAACTCTCTCCTCCCCGACGAGGAGTTGACATATACCCCATACTACACCTGGACCACTGAGTTTAAGGATACCGAGGGCAATGTAAAGGAGCGCACCGCTCATGCCGCCCTCATGTTCTCCCGACTCATCTGGCATCCGGCAGAAGAAAACGACAAGAACGCCATCCTCACCATCACGAACAAGACTACTGGCGAAGAGGTGGCACGCATCAATCTTGCAGACTTTCTGGCTCAAGGCCGTGGCGCCTTCGAAGCCCGCCATTATTCAGAGCAGGAATTCCTGGACCGAGAGTATGACTACAAGCTCGACTTCTTCCTCCAGGGCAACCAGTGGAAGTATGTGCAGCTCAGCATTTCCATCCTGGATTGGAGCAAGCGCATCCAGCGTGTCGATTTCTAACCGTTTCAGGTGTCAGAGCCCCTTCCGGGCATTTAGCTCATAAGAGTATTTGACTTTAAAAATTAGAAACAATGAAAATACGAGATTTCATTTTAAGTTTAGTTAGTTGGTTTATATTGTTGGTTACAGTAAGTTGCTCTGACGAACTTGGAGGCGAGCGCACTCCCATTTCGTCAGAAAGCAACTTGCATGTACTCGTGCCAACCGTGCTCAGCAGCCGCGGCACCAATCCCGACGATGCTTCCGGCCTTCCTACCTATAATGCCACGGTAGATGAATGCCAGATCAACGACCTGACCCTCTATGCTTTTCCTACAGGAAATGAAGGCAAGCTCCTGAAAAAGACGCTCCCTGCCCCACTGGCTTCGATGATGCTGGAGCAGCATGTAGCTAACTATCAGCTCAATATCGAGCCGGGCACTTACCATATCTATGTGGTTGCCAATATGAACAAGGTGTTGAGTGGTGAGACTATCCAAACAGAAAAGGATCTCAAAAATATAGTACTGAACTATGTAGCTGGAACAGAACCGGGAATGCCGGTTTCTACAAACATCCCGATGATTTATGAGCCAAAGGATGTAAACGGTAAAATCATCGATACAAAAATAGAAAAAAGTGGTAAGAAATATACCACTGTGGCAGCTAACCTGAAGTTTACATGCGTAAAGGTTAAGCTCAACCTGCTCTTCGACCCTACTGCTGAAGGTTCTGCATTCAAAGGCAAGAGCTATCGCATCAAGGATATTCTGGCTCAAAAGCTTTCTCCTAGCACCACGCTGAGTTGGAATGGAGCATTTAGCAATTCTAATGTTAGCACAGATTATGCCAAAGGTTTTGAAAATGAAGTTTATGCAACTTCTTCTGAGGCAAGCAATAAGGGTGGTTATTATAAGGCGGGAGACTGGACAGAGAAAGCAGACAATGCCAATGTGAATAATAAGAACATCATCACCCTTGTTCAGGGTGCTACTCCTACAGCTGCTCCACAGAATGCCGCCGATAAGTGGCTTTTCCAAGGCACTTACTATCTGCCTGAGCGTTATATCGCCAATGCCTCTCAGCAGTCTACCCTCAAAGTTAATGGCTTTGTGAATGGTAGCTTTGAGAACAACTATACGATTAAGCTGGGACATCGTCAGGCCGAGAGCCCAACTTCCACCGAAGTTCCGACCTTTCCTCGTGGCACCTATTATGAGATTATCGGCAACATCAAGAGTCTGGGAAACATGACTCTCGACTGTAATGTGAGCGTAAAGGACTGGACTCCTGTAACGATAGATGCCGACTTCAACCATACTACTTTGTGGGTAAGCAAGACGAAGGCGAGCGTAACATCTACCACGACAGATTCCATCAACTATGAGTCGAACGTAATGCTGACAAAGGCAGATTTCGGTTGCGATGAAAAGGTAACAACATCCAGTGGTGAGAAAGATGTGATTGTGTTGAGCAAGCTAGATGCAGTGAAGAATCATAGAATCACATTCAAAATCAACGAGGACATTAAGTTCTCCGACTATAATGGAAAGTACAAGGGTACGGCAAAGGTTTGGATTAAGGCTGGTAACATTAAGAAGTATCTCGATGTAACCTATGATGCCTCTCCTTATTTTGAGGTAAATCCACAGGAAGTAACCATCTATTGGGGTAGCGACAACAATACCAATACCAAAGTGGTACAGTTTAAGACCAACCTCGGCGGTTTGGCTTTCACCGGTAACACCTCTTCCACCGTAGGTAAGTCAACCATTAAGGCATCTTGCGATAAACCTGATACTTCAGAAGGAACCTTCAAGATTGTGGCAACCAGTGACCCTGTTACCACGACAGTACATTACCTCACTGTGCAGCCAAAGGAATCTGCAGAAGGCTTCAACTTTGTCAAGAAAATCAAGGTAACGGTAAAGCCTGCAATGGGTAACTATCGTATCAACTTCCGTGCCATCAACGACCGCACACATTATAAAGGAGGTAATGGAACTGATAATTATGAGGGTACACTTGAAGAAAAGAAAGAGACTAATAATGTAACTGGAGAAAATACCAACTGGGCAGATGGATGGTATGATTTAAAGGATAAGGATATACCTAACCCAGACCATCATTATACCTATGTCTATACCCAGATTGGTGAGACAACCGGAACTGAAGTCAACTCTAAAGTTTGGAAATTTACAGAACACTGGCCTGGTGATAAAATGGTTGCGGATTATACGAATGTGGGTTGGTATTACGTGGACTTCAAAGAGAATGCCGAGTCGAAATATACAGAGCATGGTGCTCAGGGAGTAAAGACCATCAAGCCTGGTGAAACATTGATTATATTCAGTAACAATACCAATAAGAAACAAGGTTATACGCTTCATCGTTGCACTCACCACTTGGAGCCGGGTATTCCTCTCTTCGACTATGAGGATCGAGAGGGTTGGATTGTCTATGATCCAACATCAGATCCTACTTGGAACATATATGATGCCATGCCAACTATTGAGAACATCAACTTTACCATTTACACCAGATTCCCGACTTACGGATGGTTCAAGGTATATGGTGTCGCCAATGGCAAAAATGGTAATGACAGTAATAAAGAGCGCGAGTCTTTTACCATCTATGATACAGCGGGTAAAAGTTGGTCATGCGATAATTTGAATAATGGTTGGTATAAGACTGTGATTACCCTCAAGGCTGTTAAGGGAGACCACGAGAAGGACATCAGAATTATGAAAGATAATCAAATCTCTGACGACAAATCCATTCTCCTTTTCAATGGCAACAGCTATGAGAAGCATAATGACACAGGCTATTACGATGGCTCCTCTTGGCACGCTGGCACGCCATCTGATGTGGATTAAATAAGATTAGAATCAGATTTGAACACTGTTATAAATCAGTTTAAGCAATGAAGAAGATCAAACATTTAATGATATGGATTGGATTGCTCCTAAGCCTTGTTTCCTGCAAGGATACGATGGAGGCTATCGGACTCGGCGGGGATGAAATCCCTGCCGAGGGACTTGTCTTGAACCTTCAATTGACTAACTTCACCAAGCAACAGATTGGTACAAGAGCGGGGGCCTCGGAGACATTCAATTCGCTCTGCGCTGTGTTCTATGGAGATAAGGACAAATACTTAGGCAAGACAGATTGCGATTCTACCTTATCACAGCAGTCTGATGGCAGCTACAAGGTAAAGATAACCAATGTACCTGCTGGTACCAAGAATGTACATCTTGTAGCCAATGCCAGCGACATGACGGAGAGCGAGGCACAAGACTTGCAGTCTCTCACTGCTGCTAAGAAGAGAGACCCTCAGCTTGATGCCCCTATCTGCTGGGGTAAAATTTCAATAGATAAACTTTTGGAAGCTAATCCTTCAGTGACGATGTTGCGCCAATGCGCCAAGATAAGTTTGGAGATAGACAATAGCATCCAGAGTAATTTCACTAATGCAGGCTTGTATGTCTATAACATGGCAACCAAGGCAGCCATAGCTCCTGCCAATTATATTGAGCCAACGACCGATGACTTGGCGGAATCTACCGATCTCAGAACGGACAACCCATTGGGCGGCGGTACCGCAACCACCGTGGCAGTAAATGAAACTTCTGCAGGCAAGGCAATGGTGATTATCAAGGCGAATTATAAGGATAGTGTAGGACATGCTAGAGAAGGATATTATAAGGTGGCACTCTACAAGGATGCCAACAAGACAACCCAATATGCCTTGCTCCGTAACCACCATTATACCATCAAGGTAACCAAGGTAAACGACTATGGCTTCTTTACGCTTGAAGAGGCTAAGAAGAGTCTGCCAGAGAATAGACTGGAAGTAGAGGTGCGGGACGATAATCCTGAAATCACCAGAATGATAGCTTGCAAAGACTATGAACTGGGAGTGAGCGATTATCAGGAGATAAATGCAAACACAACAGAGGCTACCGTAACCATTGTTACTACCTTGCCAAAGGCAACGAGTAGTGATAGTGCGCTATATAGTGTCACGAAAAATGATTCTTGGATAACCGCTTGTCAGCAAGAGACCGTGAATGATATACCAGAGACAAGCAGATCTTCTAAAGGCAAGAAATATACCTTGAAGCTTACGCTTGAAAAGAATAACCAATCAGAGGAACCACGTACAGGAACCATCACCGTTACTTCTGGCGACCTTTCTCTGGATATAACCATCAAGCAGGCTGGTTTTGATTTTAGAAGAGAGGATCCTGCTAGAATCGTAACCATGCAGTATAATAACTTCACCGTAGCTGCCAACTATTTCAAATGGTTGGACACTGTGCAAGGCATCACTCCTGAAGAAATGCAAGGGGCTGTGAGAAATGATGGTTTGCATTTCTGCGTGGGAACAGCCGATATCACGTATCTTATCCCTAAACTTAATGGTGATAAGATTACTAAAAAGGATGATAAAATCAAAGTGGAAGAAGATAAAGGTAAGTGGAAGGTAAGCCTTGCCAATACTACGGTAAATGAAGATTTGTGGAAGTCTTCATTTACCATCACCAACCAGGCTGGCATCGAGATCACTTATCCTGTTTATCATACTGGTATCTTCCATAAGATAGATGAGAAATCCAAGGTATATAAGGATTATCAGTTGGCAGAAAACGGAGATAACGAGAAGAAGGTGAAGGGCTGGTTCTATTATGGTGTGGTAAAGGTAAAGGGAAAGAAGGCCGATGAAACCACCACTACTTATTATATGTTAGACCGCAACCTAGGTGCATCCAACAATGGTTACTATGCCCCAGATGTGGTGGCACTGGCAAAGAACAAGAAAGCCATTGGTGGCTATTTCTGTATCTCTGAAAAAAAGAGCACCAGCGATGCCACTCAGGATCTCTCCAGCACCTTGGCACCAACAGGCTATACCATTCCAACTGATGCCGTGTTCGAAGAATTAGTTAATGCAGGCAATCTGGAGGTGGTACCACAGTCCACATCGTTAGGAGAAACCTACAACTGCGTGCGTATCAAGACGGTGGATTCCGAGTTGCCATACATCTATCTGCCTATGGGTGGATTCTTGGAGGGCGAGAGCCATAAGAACCCTATCCATGTAAATCTCTGGACCAAGACTTTGCTGTCAGGTACGCAGGGCTTCGGTACCAACAGTCCTGAATATGGTTTCTGGTATAGATACTTTGATGTTTACAACAAGAGGAAAGGATTATCCAATATGAGATTCGTGAGTGGTAGCAACGGCATGAACAATGGCCGCTACAAGGCGATGCCAATACGCCTGATTCTGAAATAAACATCAGATAAGTGATAAATACAATAACATCTTTTATTTATATATAATTAAAGTATAAAAAAACAGCTGTTTTACAAAGAAGAGGGTGTGTCATAAGCCACACCCTCTTCCTTGATTCTTAGCTTCACTCAAATCTGCAACTTCATTTCATCAATACGAACGCCAAAATCATCCATATAGCGCTTGTATATATAAGAGGCAACTTGTAATATTCCCATCATAGTCATTATTCATTTTATAGTTTATTGCCGCAGAGTTCCGCTTTTTTATTGAAACCGCCAAAGAAAATCAAAATAAATCTGCAAGTTATCTGCAAATTACAACACTAAGAAATTCACAATAAATCAACAAAATCCCCCGAATATGAGTTGTAAACTATTAACTGTAAACTTTCCTCTCCCGGCGGTCCCATCCCGTACAATCTGGCGAGACCTTTGATGGTCCGCCAACCTTAGAGCGTAGCGGTTCCGAGCGACGAGGAGGAGCGGTTTCCTCCCTCTTCCCTGAGGGTGAGAGGTGGAGCCCTCTTTAAGGGGAAAAAGCGATGCCAATGAGTGCAATGAAAGCTCGCTTTCAAATTGCCGAGTGCAGCTTGCTTTATAGGGTGTCCAGTTCCATGTTCTCGTTTTTGATTATGTTTTAGCAACTTAGCACACTGTAAATCAGTAAATTAAGCACAAAATATAAGACAAATTTAACTGTCAAAAAGTCTGATGTAGATTCGCACAAGATTATAGTTTATTTAGCGAATGATTATCAATGACTTAGATGGTTATTACATTGTTTTTGATACTAAAAACTGGAACACAGAACTGGACACCCTACTTGCTTTATCAAAAAAGAGGGACGGGGTGATTTTCGAAGATTTATTATTCAAAAATACATTTTTTGAGAAATCATTGACTACAAGAAAATAATCAATGATTTGCCTCATTCCAATCCCTTCATCAAAGAAATGGTGATACAGATGCGTCAGCAGATAAACAACATTAAATGCCGTCGTTGGTATAGCAATATCCCCAGCCCCATCGGGCAGCCCAACAACATTTGAGCATTGCAGATCCGCATTCCTTCGAAACCATTTCTGCAATCTAGCATGATAGATAGGATTATTCATGGAGCAAGGAAAGAAATGCAACTCCACAGGCACACCATCCAAGGAAGTCTCCAGATGCTGCAGCCTGATATCATCCCCGAGTTCAAACTTCTTTGAAGCATACTCCATAATCCTCTCCCTACTGGCATTTATCCAAACATCAATATCTCCAGGAGTACGTGAATAAGGATTCGGATACATCAAGGCATTCCCTTGTCCTTTCAGAATGCAGCACCTCATCCCATCCTCTCTCAGTATTGAGAAGAGCTTGCTCGCCACAGCATTCACCTTCATATTCTGTCTGCGAATCTGTTGCGCCTTACCCATCCAAGTCATCAGCAGTTCCCTCCCTATCGGGTTCTGCTTCAACTCCTCAGGATACTCCTTCCCCAATCGCTCTATACCCTCAAAGCAAAGCCCCAGCAGAGCTTGCTTAGAAGCAAAAGAATACAGCTCATGCCATTTCATACCAGCAATCACTCTACTCATATTCCCCTTATATCCAAGGCAATACTTCAGGAAAGCGAAAATTGCAGTTATATCATTCATTCAACTATTAATCTTTATTAAATTATTAATACTATCGCACCAATTTACGTCATAATGATGTATATTTGCAATCAGAATGATTATTAATTAAACATTATAGGCTTATGGCACAGACAGCAATGACAGTCCGTATGGACAACCAGCAGAAAGCACAGTTTGATAAACTCTGCGAGCAATTCGGCATGAGTGCGAATACCGCTATCAACATCTTTGTTAAGGCAGTAATTCGCAGTAAGAGCATTCCCTTCTCCATTCAAGCAAAAAATGAAGAAGAAGATGAAGTGACTGCAAAAGCAAAGGCTGCGTTCCAGTATATGTGTGACACTGCAAGAGAGAATAACATTGATATGTCACTTGATGAGATCAATGAAGAAATCAGAGAAGTCAGACGATTAAGAAAAGAACGCAATGGTATATGCAGTCATTGATACGAACATTATCGTGTCCTCGTTTATAACCAAGAACCCTTCTTCTGCAACAAGAAGGGTCATTAATAGTATGCTCAGTGGTAAAATTAAGCCATTGTATAATGAAGAAATCTTGGATGAGTACTTTGATGTACTAAATAGGTCAAAATTTCATCTAAGTGAAATCAGAATCCATGAGCTATTGAACTTTTTTAAGCAATACGGCATTGATTCTTCCCGTTTTCCTTATGATGGCACCATGCCAGATGAGGATGACCGAGTCTTCTACGAAGTCTGCCTGAGCAAGGAAGATTCCTTCCTGGTTACCGGTAACCTCAAGCATTTTCCAAAAGAACCGCAGGTAATTACAGCTGCAGAAATGATGGAAATCTTAGACAACGAACTATAAGCGCATTTGAAATTTAAGCATTATGATACAGAACAAATTATTCCGTGATTGCCTCGCTGCGATACCTGCCGAGCAAAAGGCTGAGTTCGATTTGTCTTTCGGTATTGCCGAGCGCATTAGTGAGATTCTGAAAGCCAAGGGTCTCACCCAAAAGGATTTCGCCCGCTTGCTCTACAAGCGAGACTCAGAAATCTCCAAATGGCTAACAGGCAGACATAACTTCACCACACAAACCATTGCTCGTATAGAAACAGCTCTAGGTAGTAAACTCATCAGCATAGCCC
>ENA-OPVU01001101-OPVU01001101.1-human-gut-metagenome-genome-assembly--contig:-NODE-1101-length-15136-cov-8.348319_pt1 | contig 15136 bp, 10 predicted proteins | sample MGYA00241497_ERZ501986 | MGnify/ENA primary metagenome ERZ501986 (study PRJEB25962, sample SAMEA2042995) | human gut metagenome | biome: human gut; feature: human-associated habitat; material: faeces...
ATGCGGGCTTTGGCTTTGGCAATATAAACGCAGGCTCTACCGTATACACAGCTTGTCTTACAATGAACGAAAAGGCTGAAACTGTTGAGCTTAGCGGAAATGCAGAGTTTGAAAATATACCCACGTCCGACAGCTCATTAAAGTCATATACGCTTAAAAAAGCGGGTGAAATGAGCAGCGGAGCGATGCTAAAGCTTTACAGCAAGGACAATGAGACAGAGCACCTTATTCTTGACAAAAGCACCCAGACTTGTGATGTGCTGTTTGACGGCACGGACTTTGATACATACAATGTTTTCTTTTATGTAAATCACCGGCGTTTTCCCCGTCGCTTCATCAAACCGTCATCTCCCCGCCATGCCTCTGTAGTCATTGCTTCCCACAATCCGGGCTTCAATAAATGGCTGAACGAGATGCGCGTCACCATGAGAAAGACCTGGCTTCCCTGGCTGATCCTGTCGCCTTCCCTGCTGTTTTTACTGCTGTTTACCTGGTTCCCGCTGGGGCGTTCGGTGTATGACAGCCTGTTTGATACCCGCATGGCCAGCGACAGCGCACAGTACGTCGGCCTGGATAACTTCGCCCGTCTGTTTGCCGATAACGTATTCTGGCAGTCGCTGGGCAATAACCTGCTCTATATCCTGCTGACGGTAGTGCCCGGGGTGACCCTCGCCCTGCTGCTGGCGGTCGCCCTGAGCGAGAACCATCGCGTCAACCGCTGGCTGCGCACCGCCTTTTTCTTCCCGATGATTATCCCGATGGTCAGCGCCGCCGCGCTGTGGCTGTTTATCTTTATGCCCGGCCTCGGCCTGCTCGACCACTATCTGGCGAAGCTGTTCGGGCCGATGAACAACAACTGGCTGGGACGCAGCAACAGCGCGCTGCTGGCCCTGGCGCTGATCGGCGTGTGGAAGTTCGCCGGCTACTACATGCTGTTTTTCCTCGCCGGGCTGCAGAGCATTCCGGCCTCGACGCGGGAAGCGGCGCTGATGGAGGGGGCTACCCGCACGCAGGTCTTTTTTAAGGTCACGCTACCGCTGCTGCGCCCGACCCTGAGCTTTGTGATCACCACCGCGCTGATCTACTCCATCACCCAGATCGACCACGTGGCGGTGATGACCCGCGGCGGGCCGGACAACGCCACCACCGTGCTGCTCTATTACATCCAGAATCTCGCCTGGGATACCCACGACCTCGGTAAAGCCTCCGCCGCCACCTTCCTGACGCTGGCCGGGTTGTTCGCCTTCTCGCTGATTAACCTGAAACTGCTGGAGAAAGGAGCCCACTATGAGCGCTGACATCTCGCCGCTGCTGGTCCGCACGCCCGCCGCTGCGCGTCCGCTGTGGCTGCGCCTGCGCCGCTCGTCGCCCTTTACGCTTACAGTATTAATGTGCTGCCTGGCGCTGCTGTGGGTCAGCCCGTTTGTCTGGATGCTGGCGACCTCGTTCAGCGCTACCACCTTCGGGGAAGATATGGCCTCGCTGCTGCCCCGCCTGCCGCTGACCCTCGATAACTTCCGCGACGCCTGGAACAGCGCCGACTGGCTGAGCCTGTATGCCAACACCATTATCTTCACCTTCGGCACCTTCTTCGTGCAGCTGTTGACCATCACCACCGCCGGGTACGTCTTCGCCTGTCACGAGTTTCGCGGCAAGCAGACGCTGTTTCTCCTGTTCCTGGTGCAGCTGATGATCATGCCGGTGGTGATGATGGTGCCGAACATGCTGACCCTGAAAACCTTCGGCCTGCTCAACACCCTCACCGGGGTGATGATGCCCTACTTCACCTCGGCGTTCGGCGTGTTCCTGATGCGTCAGGCGTTCCTCGCCATCCCGAAAGAGCTGGAGGAGGCGGCGCTGATGGAGGGCTGCCGCTGGTGGCAGGTGCTGTTCCGCGTGCTGCTGCCGATGTCCTGGCCGTCGGTGCTGGCCTTCGCCACCGTCAGCATTACCTACCACTGGAACGAGTACCTGTGGCCGCTGATGATGCTCAACGATCCCGATAAGCAGGTGCTGACCGTCGGGCTGGTCTCCTTCGCCATGGGCGCCGAATCCGGCGGCCAGTGGGGCACCATCGGCGCCGGGACGCTGATGGTCTGCCTGCCGCTGATGCTGGCGTTCATCCTTTTTCAGAAACAGTTCCTGCGGAGCTTCGGCTTCTCCGGGATCAAATAAGGAGTGATTCATGCTGTTAGCGCACATTTCCGATACCCATTTCCGCAGCCGCGGCGAGAAGCTGTACGGCTTTATCGACGTCAATGCCGCCAATGCCGACGTGGTCTCCCAGCTTAACGCGCTGCGCGAGCGTCCGGACGCGGTGGTGGTGAGCGGGGATATCGTCAACTGCGGCCGCCCGGAGGAGTATCAGGTGGCCCGCCAGATCCTCGGCAGCCTGAACTATCCGCTGTATCTGATCCCCGGCAACCACGACGACAAAGCCCATTTTCTCGAGCATCTTCACCCGCTGTGCCCGCAGCTGGGCAACGATCCGCAAAATATGCGCTATGCGGTAGATGATTTCGCCACCCGCCTGCTGTTTATCGACTCCAGTCATGCCGGCACGTCAAAAGGCTGGCTGACCGACGAGACCATCGGCTGGCTGGAAGCCCAGCTGTTCGAGGGCGGCGACAAACCGGCAACGGTGTTTATGCACCACCCGCCGCTGCCGCTGGGCAATGCGCAGATGGACCCGATCGCCTGCGAAAACGGCCACCGTCTGCTGGCGCTGGTGGAGCGTTTCCCGTCGCTGACGCGCATCTTCTGCGGCCATAACCACAGCCTGACCATGACCCAGTATCGCCAGGCGCTGATCTCCACTATCCCTGGCACCGTCCATCAGGTGCCGTACTGCCACGAAGACACCCGGCCCTATTACGACCTCTCCCCGGCCTCGTGCCTGATGCACCGTCAGGTCGGCGATCAGTGGGTGAGCTACCAGCACTCGCTGGCCCACTACGCCGGGCCGTGGCTGTACGACGAAAACATCAGTTGCCCAACGGAAGAGCGCTAACCGCCATGCTCAGTCTGCAAAACATCAGTAAGCGTTTCGACGGCAAACCGGCGCTCAGCGCCCTGTCGCTGGATATTCACGAAGGCGAATTCGTGGTGCTGGTCGGCCCGTCGGGCTGCGGGAAAAGCACCCTGCTGCGCCTGCTCGCCGGGCTGGAGCCGGTCAGCGAAGGCCAAATCTGGCTGCATGATGAGAACATTACCGCCACCACGCCGCGCGAGCGCAACTTCGCGATGATCTTCCAGAACTATGCCCTGTTCCCCCATCTGTCGGTGCGCGACAACATCACCTTCGGCATGAAGGTGCGCAAGGAAGAGAAAAGCAGCTGGCAGCCGCGGGTGGACAAAGTGGCGCAGATGCTGCAGCTGGAGGCGCTGCTCGACCGCAAACCGGCGAAGCTCTCCGGCGGCCAGCGCCAGCGGGTGGCGATGGCCCGGGCGATCGTGCGCAATCCGCGGCTGTTCCTGATGGACGAGCCGCTCTCCAACCTCGACGCCCGCCTGCGCAGCGAAGTGCGCGACAGCATTATGGCCCTCCACCAGCAGCTGAAAACCAGCACCATCTATGTGACCCACGACCAGACCGAGGCGATGTCGATGGCCGACCGCATCGTGGTGATGAACGGCGGCCACGTACAGCAGGTCGGGCGCCCGGAGTATCTGTATGCCAATCCGGCCAACCTGTTCGTCGCCGGGTTTATCGGTTCGCCGGCGATGAACCTGCTGTCGCTGCCCTGCGCCAACGGTGAAGTACTGTTGGGAGAACAGCGCCATCCGCTGCCGCCGCGCCACCGGGATCAGACCCGCGTCTGGCTGGGCGTTCGCCCGGAACATATTACCGACCGCGTGGAGGAGGGCCATCTGCGCCTGCCGGCCACCGTTCTGCAACGAGAACTGATGGGGGCCGACTACCTGCTCCACGTCAGCACCCCGATCGGCACCCTGCGCTTTAGCCGCCGCCACCGCGGCACGGTGCCGGAGAAAGGCGAGTCGCTACTGGTCGGCTTCTCGCCTGCCGATGTGCATCTTTTTCATGCTGAGACCCAGCATAATTTACTGATGGAGTGTAATCATGTTTAAACCTCTTACGGTAGTCGCGGTTGGCCTCAGTCTTGCCCTGAGCGGCGCGGCGCTGGCAAAAGAGAAAATAGACTTCATGTTCCCGGCGCCGGTGGACGGCAAGCTGACCATGGAGATGACCCGCGTCATTAAGCAATTCAACGACTCGCAGCAGGATGTCGAAGTACGCGGCATCTTCACCGGCAACTACGACACCACCAAGATCAAAGCCGAATCGGCGCAGAAGGCCGGCCAGCCGCCGGCGCTGGTGATCATGTCCGCCAACTTCACCACCGATCTGGCGCTGAAGGATGAGATCCTGCCGATGGACGAGCTGTTTAAATATGGCGATCAAAAGGCTGGCGATTTTCTGCAAAAGGAATTCTGGCCCGCGATGCATAAGAACGCCCAGGTGATGGGCACCACCTATGCGATCCCGTTCCATAACTCGACGCCGATCCTCTACTACAACAAGACGATGTTCGATCAGGCCGGGATCAAACAGCCGCCGCAGACCTGGGCCGAGCTGCTGGCCGATGCCAAAAAGCTGACCGACGAGAGCAAAGGCCAGTGGGGGATCATGCTGCCGTCGACCAACGACGACTACGGCGGCTGGATCTTCTCGGCACTGGTACGCGCCAACGGCGGGAAATACTTTAACGAAGACTATCCTGGCGAGGTCTATTACAACTCGCCGACCGCCATCGGCGCCCTGCGCTTCTGGCAGGATCTGATCTACAAGGACAAGGTGATGCCGTCCGGGGTGCTGAACTCGAAGCAGATCAGCGCCGCGTTCTTCTCCGGCAAGCTCGGGATGGCGATGCTCAGCACCGGCGCGCTGGGCTTTATGCGCGAGAACAGCAAAGATTTTGAGCTTGGGGTAGCGATGCTGCCGGCCAAAGAGCAGCGTGCGGTGCCGATCGGCGGCGCCAGCCTGGTGAGCTTTAAAGGCATCAACGAGGCGCAGAAGAAAGCGGCGTATCAGTTCCTGACCTATCTGGTGAGCCCCGACGTGAACGGCGCGTGGAGCCGCTTTACCGGCTACTTCTCGCCGCGCAAGGCGTCATATGATACGCCGGAGATGAAGGACTATCTGCAGCAGGATCCGCGGGCGGCGATCGCGCTTGAGCAGCTGAAGTACGCCCATCCGTGGTACTCCACCTGGGAGACCGTGGCGGTGCGTAAGGCGATGGAGAACCAGCTGGCGGCGGTGGTCAATGATGCCAAAGTGACGCCGGAAGCGGCGGTTCAGGCAGCGCAGAAGGAAGCCGACGCGCTGATGAAACCTTATGTGGATAAGACCGCGCTGGCGGAAGTGAAGTGACGCTTTACCCGTCATCGTCACCCTCACCCTGGCCCTCTCCCTGAGGGAGAGGGGACGGTACAGCGCCGTGGTTAAGCCCTGAATCCGGGAGAGGGAACTGTCCGGCGCCGTGGTTGAGCCCTGAATCCGGGAGAGGGGACGGTACGGCGCCGTGGTTAAGCCCTGAGTCCGGTTGTGAAAGGAAAAAAAGCAGGCCATACCCGGTATGGCCTGAAAATGTCACAACGATTAGATCCCTGCCGTTTCGCGGATATATTTGCGCGCTTTGACGGCGTATTCGAAAGGATTGGCCAGAGCAGGATCCTGCTCGGCTTCCACCACCATCCAGCCTTTATAGCCAAAGTCGTCAAGCAGCTTGAACACCGGACGGAAATCGATCACCCCGTCGCCCGGGACGGTGAAGGTGCCTTTTTTCACGCCGTCGAGGAACGACAGGCCGTCGCGGCGCACCTGGTCGATCACCGGCGGACGGACGTCTTTCAGGTGAACGTGGTTGATGCGCGGCAGATACTTTTTGAGGATCGCCAGCATCGGCGCTTCGCCGCCTTCGGAATACCAGGCATGGCCGGTATCGAACAGCAGGAAGACGCGCTCGTCCACCAGCGACATAAATTTGTCGATTTCCGCGGTGGTCTGAATGCCGGTGCCCATGTGGTGGTGCAGACAGACCTGCATCCCCTTCTCCGCCGCCAGGCGGCCGAGGGTGTTATAGCCTTCCGCTACCCGCTGCCACTCTTCGTCGCTGAAGCACGGCTTCGCATCGCCGAGGATCGGTTTATCCAGCCCCTGGATGCTGCCGCTCTGCTCGGAGCAGCCAATCACTTTCGCCCCCATCGCATGAAGGAAGTTCATGTGATTGACGAATTCATCAATGGTTTTTTCCCGCTGGCCGTTGGCGAAAAAGGTGCTGAACCAGGCGTTACAGATCTGAATGCCGCGGATGTCCAGCATCGGCTTGAGAACCGCCGGATCGCGCGGATATTTGCTGCCGACTTCGCTGCCGGTAAAACCGGCCAGCGCCATTTCGCTGACGATCTGCTGGAAGGTGTTTTCGCTGCCGAGCTCCGGCATATCATCGTTAGTCCAGCCGATCGGGGCGATAGCCAGTTTGACGTTATCTTTGTTCATAGTAGGGCTCCTGCCGCTGCGCCTTAACGGCGCAGCAATTCACGTTCAATAAGTTCACGGGTTTCCACTGCCTGGTATTTCATTTTTTCCGGGTAGCCAAACAGCGAGGTGGCGACAATCGGCTCCCCGCCGACCTTGAAGGTCTGCTCGGCGAATTTCATTTCGCGCAGGGTGCGGAACAGCGCGTCGAAATCCACATCCCCTTCCCCGACGCCTACGTGCTGGTGCACCACGGCATCCACGCCCGGCGGGTTAACAATATAGCGGCAATGTTTCGTATGATTGCGGGTGTCCGCAATCAGGACATGGGAGAGATCGCTCCCGGCATAGCGCAGCATGCTCGCCACATCGCCGACGCCTTTGTCGTAGAAAAAGGTGTGCGGCACGCTGTAGACGTACTTCACGTTATCGCTGCGGAACGACTTCACGATATCGACGGTTTCATTGTTCTCTTCGCAGAAATCCCAGGGATGCGCCTGGATCTCCACGCGGATGCCTTCCCGCTCAAAAATCGGCAACAGCTCTTCCATTGAGCGATAGAACATTTCATCGCAGATTTCGGGCTGATTCGGATCGCCGGAGAACTCGGTGTTGATCACCTGAACGCCCATCTCCACCGCAATTTCCACCAGCCGTTTCCAGTTTTTCACCGCCGCCTGACGGCGCAGTTCGTCCGGGCCAGACCAGCGGTAGACGCAGATAAACGACGACAGCTCAAGGCCGGTATCGCGCAGCGCCTGCTTGTACTCCGCCATGATCTCCCGGCTGGCGCGCGGGTGCTTGTAGAACGGGTTAATCTGCGGGTGCGGCGACTGTTCAATGTACTTGTAGCCCCACTCCGCTACCTGATGGACCATGCGGGTGATCCCGAGGTCCTTAATGACATCCACATCAAAGGCAATTTTCATCGTCGTTACCTGTGCAAAGAAGTTCCGTCAGCAAAACGCGCTTAACGTTTGTAGAATGCCGGGCACTCAGGCAGCGTCACCTCAACCGGCTCGCTGGTTCCCTGCGCTTTAATGCAGGCGTCCGCCGCCACCGATGCCGCGTAGCCGTCCCAGGCCGACGGGCCGTGCAGCTGGCCGGCTTTGACGTCGTTGATAAAGGCCTGCAGCTCGACGTCGTAGGCTTTGATAAAGCGGTCTTTCCAGTCGGTCAGAATGGCGGTCGACAGACTGGCGGACTTGCGCATCTGGACGGCAGACGGCTCCGGCAGACGGGCAATCCCGGTTTCGCCGACCACTTCGCACTGGATGTCATATCCGTACTGGCAGTTCACGAACACTTCGACGTCGATCAGGGTGCCTTTTTTGGTTTCAAAGGAGACGATCTGCGGATCTTTCAGGCGCGCATGGGTGTGCGAGGTGGAGCGCGGGAAGCGCACCTGCACGGAACGGTAGTCATCGTTCAGCAGCCAGCGCAGCACGTCCAGCTCGTGGATCAGGGTGTTGGTGATCGCCATATCGGTGGTGTAGTTCTCGCCGACTGACTGGTTGCGGTGGGCGCAGCGCAGCATCAGCGGCGCGCCGATATCGCCATCGTCGATCACTTTTTTCAGCGCCAGATAGCCTTCGTCGTACGGGCGCATAAAGCCAACCTGCACCAGACGACGGCCGGCCTTCATTTCGGCATCAACGATGCGACGGCAGCCTTCCGCAGACATCGCCAGCGGTTTTTCGCAGAACACCGGCTTACCAGCGGCGATGGCGGCCAGGGTGTACTCTTCGTGGGTCGGGTCCCAGGAGGTGACCAGGATGGCATCGACATCGCTGGCGTTAATCACGTCGTGGCCGTCGGCGTAGACTTCCGCCTGCACGCCCGGCAGCGCGACCGCCGCACGGGCGTTGTCGGCATTGATATCAGACACCGCCACGACGGTGGCGCCCTGCAGAACCTGGGTGCAGCGACGGATGTGTTCTTTACCGATAGCGCCAGCGCCGATGACACCTAATTTGAGCGACATAATGGTTTTCTCCGTAAGTCTGTAGGATTCAGGGTAGAGGTTCGTTTTAGTAATCACGCGCCTGGGCGCGCTTTTCATTAATCATTTGCGCCACCTTGCGGATCCGCTCAGAGAGCGCCGTCTGGGCGACCCCAACGTTCCACCAGCTGCCGTATTTGTGCACCATGGTCTTCGGCAGCACTTTAATATCAATCAGGGTGCTGACCGTTTCGCGACGGGCGGCGTCCAGTGCGTGGCGCAGTTCGTCCAAGGTGGTGACGCGCCAGGTTTTGCAGCCGTAGCCGGCGGCGATGGTGGCGAAGTCCACCGGCACCAGGCCGCCCTGCAGCTGGCCGGTTTCCGGCTGGCGGTAGCGGAACTCGGTGCCGAAGCTGTCCATCCCGTGCTCCATCTGCAGGTTGTTGATGCAACCGTTGGCCATGTTGTCGAACAGCACGACGTTGATCTTCGCCCGCTCCTGCAGGGAGGTGACCAGCTCAGAGTGCAGCATCATGAAGGAGCCATCGCCGACCAGGGAGTAGACTTCGCTCTGCGGCTGCGCCAGCTTCACGCCCAGCGCGGCGTTGACTTCGTATCCCATGCAGGAGTAGCCGTACTCCACGTGGTAGGTATTTTCCGCGCGGTTGCGCCAGACGCGCTGCAGATCGCCCGGCAGGCTGCCCGCCGCCGCGACGATCACCGCCTCGGCCGGCAGCGTTTCATTCAGTACCCCAAGGACGCTGCTCTGGGTCAGGGTGGAGTCGGTGATCTGGCGGAACTCGCGATACACCGATTCGCGATCGAGATGATCGTCGATCTCCGGCACAAAAGATTTTTCCTGCCACACCGCCTGGTAGACGCGCTGGGTCTCTTTTAACTGACGGCTCTGCACGCTCTCGATCTGCGCGCCCCAGCCGGCCTGCCAGCCACTGTCCGCCAGCCCCGCGTCGAGGGCGGTCATCGCTTCCCGGGCGTCCGCCAGCATGGCAATGCCGTCCAGCTTCCAGGCGTCGAAGTTGCTGACGTTAATATTCAGGAAACGCACCTCCGGGTGCTGGAAAATCCATTTCGAGGCGGTGGTAAAATCGCTGAAGCGGGTGCCGACGCCGATCACCAGGTCGGCCTCTTTCGCCAGCAGGTTCGCCGCCAGGCAGCCCGTCTCGCCGACGCCGCCGACGTTCAGGGGGTGAGACGAGACCACCGTCCCCTTCCCGGCCTGAGTTTCGGCGAAGGGCACCCCGTAGCGCTCGGCGAAACGGGACAGCGCTTCGCCCGCGCCGGAGTATTTCACCCCACCGCCGCAGACGATCAGCGGTTTACGGCTGGCTTTGATGGCCGCAACGGCGTCCGCCAGCTGCGCGGCGCTGGCCGGGCGGCGGTCGAGACGGTGCACGCGGCGCGCAAAGAAGGATTCCGGGTAGTCCCAGGCTTCGCCCTGCACATCCTGCGGCAGGCACAGCGTCACCGCGCCGGTTTCCGCCGGGTCGGTCAGGACGCGCATAGCGTTGATGCAGGCGCTCATCAGCTGTTCCGGGCGGGTAATACGGTCCCAGTATTTGCTGACTGCGCGGAAAGCGTCATTGGTGCTGATGCTGAGATCGTAGCTCTGTTCAATCTGCTGGAGCACCGGGTCCGGCTGGCGGGTGGCGAAGACATCGCCCGGCAGCAACAGCAGCGGAATGCGGTTGGCGCTGGCGGTGCCGGCGGCGGTGATCATGTTGGCCGCTCCCGGACCGATGGAGGAGGTGCAGGCGATAATCTGCCGGCGCAGGGCCTGGCGGGCAAAACCGGTGGCCGCGTGGGCCATCCCCTGCTCGTTACGCCCCTGATAGACGCGCATATCGCCGCTGTCCTGCTCCAGCGCCTGCCCCAGCCCCAGGACGTTGCCATGGCCGAAAATCGCGAAAATGCCTTTCACGAATTTCAGCTCTACGCCATCCACTTCCAGGTACTGGTTATCGAGGAACTTCACCAGCGCCTGCGCCGTTGTCAGTCTCAGTTTGCCCATGATGCACAATCCTTATTGTTCAGTATTTGTGTGTGGCGTCGCGCCGATGCCGCCGGGGCCGTCGTTCACGTCACTGGAATACCTGTGGATTATAGGCAAACATTTTTTTCATTAAATACAAATACAGAAGAAATATTTCATTTTGCGAGAGGGATCAAACTCTCTACCCATTTCATACGTTTCACTTACATTCCAGACACGTTTTCGGACCCTTTTTTGCCGCGCCACACGACAATATCCCCTTAAAAATCATAGGTAAAGAAACCGCTTCCGGCGTTTCACTTTCCCCTGGGGCGACAGAGGGGCCGATCCACGCTCGCGCGAGGCTCAGTGCGGCAGAGTGGTAGATCCCTCACACTTTTGGTTTTTTAATTTCGAACGAGTTTGCAAATGAAATATTTATTTCTCAAACTAAGGGTAACCAATAACCCTCAGGCTGTTCACGGAGTCGACGTCGGGATCCCGACCCTTCCAGGCAGCAGACACCAAAAAGGAAATCCTAGCTATGAATGCAGCAGTAAAGCGGCTCGACGTCATCTGTATAGGTCGGGTGGCCGTCGACCTCTATGCCCAGCAGATCGGTTCGCGGCTAGAAGACGTTGCCAGTTTCGCGAAATATCTGGGCGGCTCCTCCGGCAACGTGGCCTTTGGCACCGCGATTCAGGGGCTGAAATCGGCCATGCTGGCGCGCGTTGGCGATGAACACAACGGCCGTTTCCTGCGTGAAACGCTCAACCGCGCCGGGGTGGATACCGAGTATCTGATCACCGACAAATCTCGCCTGACAGCGCTGGTGATGCTGGGGATTAAGGATCAGGAGACCTTCCCTCTGATTTTCTACCGTGATAACTGCGCCGATATGGCCTTAACGCCTGACGACATCAGCGAGGAGTATATTGCCTCCTCCCGGGCGCTGGCGGTGACTGGCACCCACCTGTCGCACGCCAACACCCGCGCCGCGGTGCTGAAGGCGCTGGAATACGCTCGCCGTCACGGCCTGCGTACCGCGCTGGATATCGATTACCGTCCGGTGCTGTGGGGGCTCACCTCGCTCGGCGATGGCGAAACCCGTTTCATTGAGTCCGGGCCGGTCACCAGCCAGCTGCAGGAAGTGCTGCATCTGTTCGATTTGGTGGTAGGAACCGAAGAAGAGTTTCATATTGCCGGGGGCAGCACCGATACCCTGACCGCGCTGAAAAATGTGCGCAATGCCACCAAAGCCACCCTCGTCTGCAAACGCGGGCCGATGGGCTGCGTGGTGCTGGAAGGCGACATCCCGGACAGCTGGGACCAGGTGCCGCTGCAGCAGGGCGTGCGCGTGGAGGTTCTCAACGTGCTGGGCGCCGGGGATGCCTTTATGTCGGGTCTGCTGCGCGGCTGGCTCAACGACGAAGGCTGGGAGCAGGCTTGCCGTTACGCCAACGCCTGCGGGGCGCTGGTGGTCTCCCGCCACGGCTGCGCGCCAGCGATGCCCACCAAAGTCGAACTCGATGACTACCTGCTGCGCGCCGAATCGGTGCCGCGCCCGGACGTCGACGAGCGCCTCAACCACCTGCACCGGGTCACCAGCCGCCGTCAGCAGTGGCCGGAGCTGTGCATTTTCGCCTTCGACCATCGCAAACAGCTGGCCGACCTGGCACGGGAGACCGGGCGCGATGAAGCCTGCATTCCGCAGCTCAAGCTGTTGTTGTTAGCCGCGGCCGAAGCGGCGGCGCAGGAGGCGGGTCTCGATCAGCGCAGCGGCATTCTGGCCGACGGCACCTACGGCCAGCGTGCGCTCAACGCCATTACCGGCAAGGGCTGGTGGATCGGGCGCCCCATCGAGCTGCCCAGCTCGCGACCGCTGCGTCTGGAGCATGGCAACATCGGCTCGCAGCTGATCGACTGGCCGCTGGAGCATGTCGTCAAATGCCTGGTCTTCTATCACCCTGCCGACCCGGCGGCGCTGCGTGAAGAGCAGGACGCTCTGCTGCTCGAGGTGTGGCAGGCCTGTAACAAGTCAGGCCATGAACTGCTGCTGGAGGTGATCCTGCCGGAAAATGGCCCGGACAAAGACGAGCGCCATTACCACACCATGCTGGAACACTTCTATCAGCTGGGGATCAAGCCGGACTGGTGGAAGCTGCCGCCGCTCTCCAGTGCCAGCTGGCAGCAGATCACCGCCCTTATCGAGCGCGAAGATCCGTGGAGCCGCGGGATCCTGATCCTCGGCCTCGACGCGCCTTCCGACAAACTGCGCGCCGGTTTCGCCGAGGCGGCCGCACACCCGATGATCAAAGGTTTCGCCGTTGGGCGCACCATCTTTGGCCTGCCGTCGCGGCGCTGGATGCAGGGTGAGCTCAGCGATGAGGCCCTGATAGAGGAAGTGAAACGCAACTACCTGACGCTTATTGGCTACTGGCGCGAAGCCCGCCGCTGATCCCCCGACGCCCGTCTCCGTCACCTTGCGGAGCGGGCGTTTTTCTGTTTCTTCGTGAAATGAATCGCGTATTTCGTCGCAATAAATGAAAAATTCGCTTCATTTGGTACACTGGAAGCCATATTCCTTCCATTTTCTCAGAGCGCACTCTATGGCCAATAACCCAACACAGCTGACCATCCTGCAGGATGAAATCAGGCGTCGCTACGATACGTTAAGCAAACGCCTGAAACAGGTCGCCCGCTATATCCTTGATAACAGCAATAGCGTGGCTTTCGATACCGTGGCCTCCATTGCGCAACAGGCGGATGTTCCCCCTTCCACGTTGATTCGTTTTGCCAACGCCTTCGGCTTTAGCGGCTTTAACGAAATGAAACAGATGTTCAAGCAACATTTGATGGAAGAGACCGCCAACTATACCGAGCGCGCCCGTCTGTTCCGCCAGACCACCAGCGATGAGTCCAGCCCGCCGGAAACGCCGACGGAAATCCTCAATATGTTCACGATGGTGAACAACCAGGCCCTGCAGCAGCTGGCGATGCAGACCTCCAGCGATGATCTGGAGCGCGCGGTGGCCCTGCTGGGCGAAGCGGAAAATATCTACGTCATTGGCCTGCGCCGGTCGTTCAGCGTCGCCTCCTATCTGACCTATGCGCTGCGCCACCTCGATCGCAAAGCCTTTCTGATCGACGGCCTCGGCGGCATGTTCACCGAGCAGCTGAGTCTGGTCGGCCCGAAAGACGTGGTGGTGGCGGTGAGCTTCTCGCCGTACGCCCGGGAAGTGGTCGAGCTGGTGGAGCTGGGCGCGCAGCGCAAAGCGCGGCAGATCGCCATTACCGACAGCCAGGTCAGCCCGCTGGCGGCCTTCAGCGACGTCTGCTTTGTGGTGCGTGAAGCGCAGGTGGATGGCTTCCGCTCGCAGGTTGCTTCCCTGTGTCTGGCCCAGACGCTGGCGGTTTCGCTGGCGCTGAACAGCAGTCAGGAGTCCGAGGCCAAGCAGAAGGCGTGAGATAAGCCGCCTGGCGTTAGTTGCCCGGCGGAGTCGTATAAGCCTGCGGGAGGCGCCGGTAGGCCGGGCAAGGCGTGAGCCGCCACCCGGCATAAAAGCGACGCCGTGCCTGATGTCATCGCCCGGCAGCGCTGCGCTGGCGCGGGCCTGGAGACAATCAGAGCCGGACGAGTAGGCCAGCCAGGATAAGCGCCGCTGTAGGATCAGAAGCGTAAAATTATGGCTCGCGGCGATCGGCCAGGTCCGTGAGCGGCTGCGCATCGTCGTTTGTGGAAACCTGCGGTGGCGACTTGCGCTTCCACTTCAGCTCGCTCACCAGCACCCCCGCGAGGATCAAGACGCAGCCGAGCAGAGCCAGCAGCGGCAGACGCTCACCGGCCAGCCGGCCAAAAATACCGGCCCATACCGGTTCACCAGTATAGATAAGGGTGGCCCGCGTCGGCGAGACGCTGCGTTGCGCCCAGTTCATGGTCACCTGAATGATCGCGCTGAAAATCCCCAGCCCCAGCGCGACGCCGAGCAGGGCCGGCGTCAACGGCGGAACCGCCTCACCGGCCGGCTTCATGGCGGCGAAAGCCACCAGCGACGCGGTCGCCAGCTGCACGACCGTCACCCGGCGGACATCGACTTTCCCGGCCCAGGCGCTGATAAGGATAATCTCCGCCGCGATCGCCAGCGCGCTCGCCAGAGTAATCATCTCCCCCACGCCAAGCGCCAGCAGATTATTTTCCGGCCCGGCCAGCAGGATCAAACCGATAAACGCCAGCACAATCCCCACGCAGGACATCACCCCCGGCATACGGCCCAGGCACAGCCACTGCAGCAGCGGTACCAGCGGCACATACATCGCCGTGATAAAGGCAGATTTACTGCTGGAGATCGACTGCAGTCCCCAGGTCTGCAGGCCATACCCCAGCGCAATCGCCACGCCAATCGCCACCCCCGCCTTCACCTCCAGCCACGTCAGCCCCCGCAGGGTGCGCAGCGAGAGCAGGCCCACCGCCAGCGCGGCGGTCGCGAAACGCAGACCGACAAAAAACAGCGGCCCGCTGAGGCTCACCGCATACTGCACGGCAAGGAACGTCCCTCCCCAGAACATGGTGATCATGATGAGGAGCGCTTCCTGGCGGGTAATGGAGAATTTTAACGAAGACATAAGACAGCCATGACGATTAACGGGCGACCAGTGTGCAATCCGCCCGGCGGGAGCGCAACCACCGACAGATAAAAAAACCCCC
>ENA-OPVU01001102-OPVU01001102.1-human-gut-metagenome-genome-assembly--contig:-NODE-1102-length-15136-cov-2.237451_pt1 | contig 15136 bp, 7 predicted proteins | sample MGYA00241497_ERZ501986 | MGnify/ENA primary metagenome ERZ501986 (study PRJEB25962, sample SAMEA2042995) | human gut metagenome | biome: human gut; feature: human-associated habitat; material: faeces...
CAAAACACCTCCAGATATTGCTCCTGTTAATCCGCCTGTTAAGGTATCTTTTGCAACTTGCTTCAAACTATTTCCTGACAATCCAGAACTTATTGCTCCATAAGAAGCACCACCAATTGCACCTGCTACAGCTCCTGAAACCATCGCAGTTCCTAATCCACCCATTGCTGGCAATGCTGCCAGAACTGCTCCTGCAGCCAAACCGCCTGTTGCAGCAACTACAAGACCAGAAACTGTAACCGCAGTTATACCAATGGCTACTTTTTTCACCGCATTCCAGTCTACTTTTCCAAGCTTATCTGTAATACGATTTGTTGTCGTACACATATGTCGTACCACTTCTGAGCGGATTTCTGCCGTTCTTTCTGAAACATAGGATTTGAAAGATGTATAAGTTTTTCCAATTTTCTGTACCCCATTGCTTACAGAACGAATAAACTGACTTCCTCTGGATGTGATCTTTTGATATGTACTGCTACTGGTTACACGATTTTTCACAGATTGATATGTCTGTTTTGCATGTTTAGCTGCATTTTTGGCAGTTTTTGCTACCCCCTTCACTGTGTTAACAATAGTTTTTGCTGCTTTCTTAGCTGTATTTACTACTGTTTTGACTACCTTTTTCGCAGTATTAACGATTTTCTTGCCGACACTCTTGACTGCTTTTGCTGCTTTTTTAGCTGTACTCTTAATCCTGCTCCATAATGAATGTCCTGTCGGATCACTGTAATTCAACGGATTATTGGTTGTATAATCGTAGCGGTTTCTGGTTAATGGATTTTCTGTCGTTCCAAGGTCACTATCTTCAGTTGTAAAGGTTCCGTTCTCTGCGTTATAGTATCTTGCCCGCAGATACTGAAGTCCTGTTTTTACATTTGTGGACTCTCCATTGTAACCGTAATAATTGACTCCATCTGCGGTTCCTGATGTAAGGTTACCGTATGGATCATACTGATAACTGTTCGTCAGATTAGCTGTTTCGGTCAGGATTCCGGTCACGCTGTTTCTTCCGTCATATAAATAATAACTGCTTTCTTCCGATTTATCAACGCTTACCCGTTCTCCAATTCCACTTTCTCCATAAGTATAAGCCTGACGTACTTTCTCGTCTGCTCCATACTCTGCAAGGACTTCTGTATTCTCGCGATTGATATCGTTGATATACTCTGTCAATGTGTAACCTTTGGCATTTGAACCGCCTTTTACCAGAGAGGCAAGCTGCTCTTTCGGGCTGTTTCCATCTTCGGTACGCTGGTTCGCCGGAATCAGGACTTCATCGCCATAGCAGTCTTCCCATTTATAGGTGTTATCAAGTTCGAATACCCGGTTGTTATCTCCATCGTACATGGCTGCCATCAGGACTGTTCCACCCTGTTTTACGACTGCCAGACGATTCTCTGCTGTGTATTCATAAGTAACCGGATCTGCACTGTTTGTCTTATCACATTCCTGGATCAGATTGCCATCTTTATCATAGCTGTAGGTTGTTCCCGGATCGCCCCAGATCTTTGCATTGGTGCGTTTGATGAGCTGGTTGGAATCGTTGTACTTATAGTTATATTTTGCTTTGCTGACACCATCCTCGATCTTCTCGTAAGAGGTCCGGTTTCCAATCTTGTCATAAGTATAATTATGAACTGTCTTTTTACCGCCTTCTACTTTTTCCGTACAGCGTGTCAGTTCCCAGTTATCATCATACTCATAAGTACGTGTTGTCTGGATCTCTTTTTCCTGATGCTCACAGTCTGCTTTGTCTGTCTCTTTCTGTGTATCGCCCCAGTTGTACCAGTCTTCCCAGCTTGGCGTCTTTCTTGTTCCAGCTTCCAGTTCCGTAGCTGTTTCTCCAACTACATATCCCTGATCATTGTACTTGTACTCATAAGTACTGATTACTTTGCCGCAGGAACCACAGGTATTCACAATCTTTGTGATATGATCTTCTGCATCGTAAGATACTTCCGTCTTTGTTCCATTGCTTCTAATGACTTCTGTCACACGATTCAGTGCATCATGCTTGTAAGTGGTTACTTTTCTATTACGGTCTGTCAGTTTTACCAGATTATCATTTAAGTCATATTCATAGCTGATCTTTGTACCATCCGGGTATACGATTGCCTGCAGATTATCTGCATCATCATAGACGTAGCTGACATCCTTTTTCGAACCGCTTGTCACTTTGGTGATTCTTCCAAGTGCATCGTATTCGTAGCTGCTCTTGCCTGTCTGATCCTTCATGGATACCCGTTCCCCGGCACTGTTATATGCGTAGGTCACGTCCTTTTCGGATGTCTCGCCTTTTGCGTCCTGATAAGATTTCTCCAACAGGTCATTCAGTTTGTCGTAATCATACATGGTTTTCTTGCCGCTTGCCTGTGTATGTCCGGTCAGTCTGCCTTTTTCATCATAGTCGAATTTCTCCGTTCTTCCTGCCGGATCTTTGATGGATGTCAGGTTGCCTTCCAAATCATAAGTATAATTCGTTGTCTTATTTGCTGCATTGGTGAAGGTCACCAGGTTATCCATGTTGTCGTAACCGTAAGTTGTTACACCGCCAAGGGCATCGGTTACTTTGGTCAGATTGTCATTCTTGTCATATTCCAGATGGCTCTTTAATCCGGTCTTATCTGTAACAACCTGAATATTACCATGTGCATCGTAATCAAATCCCGTTGTGAATCCACGCTTGTCTGTAATAGAAGTTACCCTGCTGTCCTTATCATAGGTATAGGATTCCTTCTGCTCCAGTGCATCGGTCTCTTCTGTTACACGATTGTCTTTATCGTAGACTGTCTTTGCAACATAGCCCATCGGATCTGTTACAGATGTAACATTATAATTCTTGTCATATCCATAGCTGGTCTTTCTTCCACCCGGTTTGGTGATCTCAGTAATATTTCCTGCCGGGTCGTAAGTATAAGCAGTTATCTTACCAAGCGGATCAGCTGCAGAAGTCATCTGACCTGCCAGGTCATAACTGTAGGTATTGCTCCGTCCAAGCGGATCTGTCTCCTTCACCAGATTGCCATACTTATCATAAGAAAAGCTGGTTGTTCCATCCAGTGCATTGGTAGAAGACTTCATGTTATGGAGCTTATCGTAAGTATAAGTAGTGGTACTCTTTAAGCTGTCGCTTTCTTTTACCACGTTGTCCACTTTATCATAAGAGAAATTCTTGGTATAACCCAGTGGACTGGTCATACTCTTCAGACGTCCGGCTTTATCATAACTATAGGTATACTCTCCACCATTCGCCTGTGTCATCTTTGTGACATTGTCATTCAGGTCAACACTGTACTGTGTCTCATTTCCCTTTGCATCCGTTACAGAAATGACATTGCCATGCTTGTCGTAATCATATTTGGTAACTGCTCCCTTTGGAGAAATCTGTTCCGTCATGTTACTCAGGCTGTCATATTTGTATTCGGTAATGAGTCCCATCGGATCTTTTGATTTGGTAAGATTTCCAATGGCATCATAACGGTATTCATTTGTTTCTTTTAACGGAGAAGTCTCCCCGATCTTGCGGTCCAGTTCATCATACTGGTAGGTTGTCGTATTTCCATTTCCGTCTGTCTGGGATACGAGATTGTCATTTTTATCGTAAGCATACTTGGTAACCGTACCGTTTTCATCGACAGATTCCGTCACATTATCATTTCCGTCATACTTAAAGGTGCTGGATGCTCCCAGTGGATTTGTCTGAGAAATAACCCGGTCTTTCTTATCGTAAGCGTATTTATATGTGGCTTCCTCTTCTTCTGTCATGGATAACTGGTTGCCGACTTTATCGTAGGTAAAGGTTGTTTTATGACCTTCCGCATCCGTTACCGCTGTAATGCGGTCCATAACATCATATTCATAAGATGTGATACTTCCGTCTGCTTCAGTAAGTTTCAGGAGTCTGCCGTACTGATCGTACTTGTATGTTGCTGTCCTGCCAAGTTCATCGGTCTGTGTCAGTACATTTCCGGCACCATCATAAGTATAATCCATGCTGTTTCCACCATTGTCGGAGGAATGGATCAGGTTGCCTGCTCCGTCATATTGATAGGTAATTACGAGTCCCTGTGCATCCGTACATTTTACAAGCTGTCCGATGGCATCGTACTCCATCAGCACCTTGTCCCCTGTCGGCAGTATTATGGATGTGTTATTTCCCTCTTTATCATACACATAACTATACGCATTGCCGAGGGCATCTGTCATCTTTGTGCTGTTGCCCTGTGAATCGTATTCGTAAGTGGTCTTTCCTTTCAGGGCATCCACCGTCTGTTCCAGATTGTCGGTGGAATCATATTTCATTGCTGTAATGTTGCCCTTTGCATCGCTTACCGATGTCATGTTTCCATTACCATCGTAAGTCATGGTACTGGTATTTCCATTTTCATCGGTAGAGGATACCAGATTTCCATTTAAGTCATACTTCATGGATACGGTATATCCAAGGGCATCTTTGGATGTAGTCAGATTTCCTGCCTTGTCGTAAGCATAAGTATCTGTTCTTCCCTCTTCATCGGTAGAAGATACCAGATTTCCTGCTTTATCATAAGTATATGTGGTAGTTCCACCTTCTGGGTTGGTTTCACTTAAGCGGTTTCCTGTATTATCGTAGGTATAAGTCCAGGTTCTTCCACTGTCATCTGATTTTGATACCAGATTGTCTGCCGCATCATAAGTATAAGTGGTAACTGCACCTAATTCATCTGTCTCTTTAGCGAGTCTTCCGCAGTTATCATATTCCTTGGAATGGCTGCTTCCATCTCCATAAGTAATCTTGGTTTCATTTCCTAATGCGTCATATTCATATTTGGTTATATTACCAACTGCATCTTTGGACTGAAGCACCTGTCCAAGAGAATCAAACTTGGATACGGTTGCATTTCCATTTCCATCGGTATATTTTTTCAGATTTCCTGCTTTGTCATATTCATAGAGCTTTGTTCCAAAATCTTTATTACTCTCTTCTATGACACGTCCCATGCTGTCATACTTATAAGTAATTGTATTTCCTTTTGCATCGGTTGCTTTGACCTGCTGATAATTCTTATCATAAACGTAGCTGATCTGATTTCCTTTCGGATCTGTACCACTGGTCATGTTGTACATCTTATCATAAGTATAAGTGGTGGTATTCCCCAGTGCGTCAGTACTTGCTGTAATATTTCCCACACCATCCAGCGTATAAGCGGTCACACCGCCATCGGCTGCTGTCTTGGAAGTCAGATTGCCATTCGCATCGTAACTGTTCGAGGTTACATTTCCAAGTGGATCTGTCATGGTAACTGCACGATTCATCGCGTCATACGTGAATCCCCATGCTGCTCCATTTCCATCCACATATCCGGTCATGTTCGGTCCGTCATACGAATACGTTGTTGTGACACCTCTGCCGTCTGTCTGGGATACCATACGATGTTTGTCATCGTAAGTATAGGTAATGGCTGTTCCATCCGGTTTTGTAGATGTAACCATATTTCCATTACCGTCATAACTGTAAGTAACCGTTGCTCCGTTATATCCAGTTGCACTGGTCAGCTTATTCTGCTCATTATAAGTATAGGAGGCTGTCTTTCCATCCTCTCTTGTCTCCGTTGCTACATTGCCAAATGTATCATAAGTGTAAGTTTTTGTTCCGGCTGCTGTCGTTTCGGAAGCAAGCTGATTCTCTGCATTATAAGTCTTTTCACAGGTTGTTCCATCCGGATATTCAATGGATGTTGTGCGGTACTGATCATCATAATGATAAACGGTCTTATTTCCTTCGTTATCCGTTGTTGTAGTAGAACTCTTTCCGTACTTGAAAGTTGCCGTTCCTTTTTCTGCATCAGTCTGCTCTACAACTCTTCCTTCTTTATCGTAAGTATTCTTTACAACCGTATTGCCATTCTCATCTTTCCAGCTTGTCATACGGCTGTCATCATCATATTTGTACTCTTTTGTTGTTCCATTCGGATCTGTTACAGATATCAGATTTCCCTGCTCATCATATTTGTAAGAAACTTTTCCACCATCTGGAAGAGACAGTTCCTTGATATGCCCGAATTTATCCTGTTTTACCCCGAATGTTTTTCCGGATGGTGTTGTAATCTTACTCAGATTATAATCATCGTCATAATCTAATACTGTCTTAAATCCATTCACATCCGTTACATAACGTAAAATTCCATATTTATCAAATGACCAGACGCTCTGATCCGCATCTGTCAGTTCCCATCCGATGTAGTCATGGTCTGTATCTTTATAGCTGACTGCTTTTAAATCATATACATAACCATCCGGAGTAGTGTAGCTTCCATCTTCATTCTTATCAAAGATCAGATAACTTCCGTCCCCTCTCATATACAGAAGACTTCCGTCCTCCATTTGAGAAAGTGACTGGTCATAGTTAAAGCTCCATCCACGTCCGAACATGGAATGCTGGTCTGTTCCTTTGGAATTGTAGCTTCTTGTAATGGAGAATTCTCCATTCAGTTCATTCATCGTCGCATCGGACTGATCCATGTAGAAGTTACCAGTATTTAAGTTGACTGGTTCAAATCCAAATTCACAGTGCAGGCCTCTTCCCATCAATGCTCCGTCAATCCGCATCTTATCCTGATCGGTAAGCGGTGCAGGACTATATGGAACATTTGTCTGTGGGTTACGGATAAAGATCGTGTTATTTGCGACTACCAGTGCGTCCATAACCTGATTGTCTTTCATAATGTTCTTAAGCGGAACACCATAATATTTTGCAATCTTCGGGAATGTATCAAACTGCTTCACTTCATAGATCACAAAGCTGTCACTGGTCACTTCTTTTCCTGTTTCCAGCTTTCCATCAATCTCTTTCGATGCTTTTGCTTTGATCTTATAAAGCTTGTCCTTCGTCAGCCCTGAATACAGTGCACTCTGCCAGTTGGAATCTTTGCTGTAATACTTATTCGCCTCCGGGAACTGCTTATTGTATTCAGTACTGTCTGGATAGGAATACAATGGTTTTGCATCTGTTTCGTGATGTTCTTCATTTTCCTCATCTGGAAGCAGATAATATTCTACTGTAGATTTGCTCTTTGCAATTCCGTCTGCAAATACGGCATCAAACTTCAGCTTTCCATTTGTATTCTTTTCTGTCATCGGGCGAAGCAGGATCGTTGTTTCATCCAGTGACATATCTCGCAGATATGGATCTTCAGCCGGTGACCACTGGATGCTGAGTTTCGGTCCATAAACGGATGCCCTGTTATTCAGTACCTCACACTGCATAGAAGCTCCAAGGTTATTTGCCTCGGCAATGGCTACCAGTGCAAATCCGTTATTCGCATGAGTTCCCTGCACCCAGTCATTGACCAGATCTTTGACGTCATAATTGATATAGCTGTTCCTGCTGGTACTTGCATTCTGTACATCCTGAAACGTAAGATTTACTGGTTTTGTTTTCCATGTGATGGAGGTGTTCCACGACTGATCTACACGATAAAGTCCAAACTGGGATGCACCACCACTGTATGCAGTTTTCTGACTGACTGCAAATGTTGCACTGTCAATTTTGGAATCTTTCGGAATCTGACTAAAATTTGAATTTACTTTGATATAAGTCCGGCAGTTCTGGTGTGCAGTACCAAATCCTGCAAGGTTCCCAGACTTAATACCATCATCAAATCCGACATACGGATAATTGTTGTCACCAATCTGACTGGTAGGACTTCCCTCTTCCACACCGATCATGTTAAAGGAACTCTTCTGAATCTCTACTGGTGTCGGATCGATCCTGACCGGATACTGACGTTCTTCTGCCGAAAGCCAATCCCTATCTGGTTTTACGGTCAGGATTGTTTTTCCATCTTCTTCCCGAAGTTCCAATGTGATCAGGAAACTGATTTCCCCGGCAGCATCTTCCATTGATGGCGTCTCCAGAAGATACTTCGCATCTTTGATTGTCTTCCCTTCCGGATAGATATAGACCTGATTGTCTTTTACTTCTGCCTGATACCCCGGAATCTGCAGCTCGTATTCATAGACTTCCCTGTCTGTTGGCTGCTGAAGTACGATATCTTCCTTAATGCTGGAATCCAGTACTGTATACTGAACATCTGCGCCCTCGTAAACTTCATTATAAAGGATCGCATTGTCTTTAATAACGGAATGTGTATAATCTCCATCTACCGGAATGATCCCGATTCTGGTCTTTCCATTTTCAATCGTTACACCATTCTCTTCTGACATCTGTTCCGGAAGAAGGATGGCATAATCATTTGCCTTGTTCTGATAAACTTCTGTTTTCTCTTCCTTTTCTTCAGTTGCCACTACACTGCTGGCTTCCTGTGCTTCTTCGGATGCCGGAGTATCTGCTTCTTCTGGTTTTACAAGTGTATTATCAACCAGCTCGGTATCTCCATCCTCATTCTTATAAGTTCCGACATAGCCTCCATAAACGGTTGTATACTGCTTGTCCCCTGTCTTATAAGTCTTGGAAATGGCATCATAATCAATCAGTTCACCTTCCGGTTCTTCTGGAATCGGATAGTAATCCTGTGGTTCTTTCAACTCCACTTCTTTTTCCTGCGGATTTTCTTCTGTTTCTTCCGCTGGAGTTGTCTGTTCTTCCTGCGTCTCTGTATCTTCTGATGGCGTCGTTTCATTTTGTACGTCCGCATCAGACTGCTGACTCTTATCTTGTTCTCCAGATGTGGAATCTGTAATCCCTGCTTCCTCTTCCGTCAAAGCCTCTGGTCTGGAGAAATCTGCATTCTTCTGTACATCCTCAATGGCCTCTTTTGCCTGTACAAAAATAGGCTCTGTTCCCTGTAGTGCCATCAGGAGTGCAAGTACTAAGGCTATAGCCGACTTTCGAAATCTCTTCATAGTCTCTTTCTCCCTCTTGTAATCTTTTTCTATAATTCCTTTACAAAATAACCGCTACCCTCCTTTTTTCTGACTTTGGCACTACTATAATCTAAAAAATCACAAAATTTTCATAAATGGTAAAAATGCCCCTTGAGGTGGCAAAAATAGACGAAATCGGTCGAAAAAAATAGTAAGACACCATCGCCTTACTATTTTTCATCTAATTTCATATATAATAATATTTTCACTTGAAAGGATTTCTCCGTATGGCAGATCTCCATCTGACCATGATACTTTTCTACTACGAGTTTCACATTTTGTAATCCTATTCCATGTCCTTCTTTCCTGCTTTTCGTTGTCAGATAAATTCCATTCCGCACTTTTGGTGTATCTTTTATGCTATTCTCAATCTGGATATTCATGATTCCTTTTCCATAATACATCTGAAACGATAATCTCCTTTCATCTGAAGCTGCTGTCCCACGAATAGCATTATCCATAAGATTTCCCACTATTATACTTAGATCAAATAATTCTTCCCCTATATGATTCGGTATTTCCACAGAAATCTCCGGATTTTCAATTACTGATTTCGAATCTTCCAAAATATAATTCAGCAGATTATTCATATTACGGTTTTCTGTATATAAATGATGACATAAGGCTGTTCCGGCTATATTCTCCATTTGTTTCAGATACGATAGAATCTCTTCATTTCCTCCCGTTTTTGCCATTGCCCCTATCGTTGTAAGATGGTGTTTGTAATCATGATGTATCTTATTCAGCCTGTCCTGTGATTTCATCATCATCTCCAGTTCTTTTGCATACTGGCTCATCTGAATTTTCATCTCTTCCTGTTTTGCTGTTTCAATATAACTTTTCTGAACCTCATCGTGCAGATAGAAAATAAACACATTGATAAACAGTAAGAATAATACAATCGTAGACCGCACACCTCTTCTGTCTGGCAGCAATATCCTGATACAGACTATAATGCTGATCACCGGGACAGAAAGCATAGCAAGCCAATGACGGTTCTTTATATAATAACTTCTCTTTACACCTACTTTTCTTTCAATAATGACTTCCAGTAAAAAGAATATAAAATTTCCCATTACAATAGTTCCCGGTCCCATGTGATGATGCACCGGATTTCTTGCTACCGCATACCGTTGAAAGAACACGATTGGAATCCCATCACATAAAATTCCCATAATATATACCATAAGTGTATTCCAGACATGATGTTGCCAGTCTGCCTGATATGCCACTGTTATAATTAACAGAGCTATCAGCTCAAAGATCAGATCTCCGTACATCGTTCCCCACTGCATGCTTCCCCAGCATGAAAGCAGATATGCACAAAAATATGCAAATAGCTTTTGTGTATCCTCATCTTTTGGATACAGGATGGTATTATAACGGAACACAGTATAAATCCAGAATAATTTACTTGTCAGATAAGTGATCAAATGGATATTCATAATCTTTTCTTCTCCGTTTGTAATAGTCTTTCCCTGACCTTCTTGCGATTTGCTTTACTGATACTGAGACGTGTCTTGTCTTTCATAACCACGTTGTCATATTCGTAATGCTCCACGTGTTCCATATTGATGAGATAGGACTTGTGGATCAGTAAGAAATATTCTTCTGTTATATCCACTACATCCTTTAATTTTCCTCGATATTCATATTCTTTTTCCGATGTCACGATATGTACTCTTTTTCCCAGACTATAAAAATACAGGATCTTGTCATAAGAAATCTTGTGGATTCCTTTTGTATCCGTATATTCAAATATTTTCTTCCGTTCTTTTAACAGTTCCCGTAATTCACCTATCACCCGGAAAAGTTCTTCCTCTCGGATTGGCTTTACAAGAAAATCAAATGGATGAATGCGGAATAATTTCATAGCATATTCCTGATATGTTGAAATATAGGTAATCCGCAGTTCTTTTCCATAATTTTTCTTTCGTATCTCCGTTCCGATATCAATTCCATTCTCATGTTCCAGACAAATATCAAGGAATAACATATCGTAGGATTCTTCTTCCAGCCTGTTAAGAAGCTGCTCCGCAGAATAGTATATTTCTATAGATATCTGACAGTCATTCGCTTTCCCATAATGGAGCAGCTTCTGTTCTAACCAATTACACAGGATGATATCATCATCACAGATTGCAAGTTCTAGCATATTTTCTTACCCTCAGTCTTTCGTAACACGACAAATGGGGAAAAGAATCCCCTTCAATTCTTTTCCCGAATGGACATCACTAATTTTGTGTCATTTTTCCGATGCAACAGCACCACTTCCTTTGCTGTCTTATTTTGTCCTCTATATAATAAACACTTGAACAAGAAAAAACTGTCGCCATTTTATAATTTATTTATATTTTTTATGTTTTATTTATATTTTATCCAAATATTACAGCGATAACTAATAATGTCACCCCCTGCATTATTCTTTTTATTTTTAGCGTCATTTGATAAAACATCAACGTTTTTGATGGCAAAAAAGGGACTGGCAAAACCAGATCCCCTCTTTAAAATACACGCTGCCGTCGTGATAGATAAAAAAGCAAAACTCTTTATTCGTTTCAGCAGCATACTTTATAAGATTTTCTTTCAACTCATCAATGAGCGTTTCTTCATCATCACAAATTGCTATGTTAAACACTTCTGCACCCTCTTGTAGCTAAATTTCTTCAGTCTGAAAAGGCTCTTTTAGCACTATACAAACTGTGTTGTTATACCAAAATCTAAATAATGAAGTCAATATCCCCAATGATTTGTTTATGTAGAATGCTGCAGGGTTACAATTGATGTGACACCTACCCCTACTATAATATGCCCTTATTGCAGCTACAAAGGCATGTTCCAAAAGTGTACATCATATTCCTTTTTTAAATAAGAAAAAAGAATATGCATATGGGATAACGATCAACACTGCCATGATGAAAAATAACAGTATCTTAGAGTCCAGAAATCCATTGGCGATCATAGCCAGGCCACAAAAGATAAACAGTCTGGAGCTGACACGGTGTGTGCGATTCCAGTTTTCTTCACTGGACAGTGTCCATGGAATCCGAATGCCAGCACTATAGTTCTGTTTTGTTTTTGCCAGATAATTGCCAATTACCAAAAGCATGAGTCCAATGATCAGATAAGTGAGCAGAGTAATATTCACATTTATTCCAAGAGCAATAGCATAGCTAGAGCACACAACAATCGGGGAAAGTGCAGCCATGAACCACACAAGTGCCCGGATCAGCTTCGGACTGATGTTCTGGCGTTTTGGATCAACATGGGTGAAAAGAAAGCAAAACCACATCATTGCAAACATAAAAAGCGGAAGTCCGAAAACGGTAATTGCCTTGCTGCTCCAGCCATCTGGAGTATTTCCAGTGGAAAAATGGGTAGGGAGCTTTGCCGGAAGCTGATTCCACAAAAGCAATCCGATCAAGATTGGGCTTAAAGAAAGAAGGCTGCCAAGTAACAAAGACCATTTATATTTTTTCATCATGAGATTCGTCTCCTTTCAAGTCTTTTAACCATAGAAGTAATTCTTCTACAACGGAAGTATTCAAATCATAGTAAATAAAATTCTTTTCTTTTGTTTCCCATATCAGATCAGCCTTTTTCAAAATCTTTAGATGATAGGAAACAGTAGCACCGGTCATATGAAAATGACTACCAATTTCTCCGGCGGACATTCGGCCATTCTTTAATAACTGTAAGATTTCTCGGCGTGCAGGATCGGACAAGGCCTTAAAAGTATCTGCAAAAGCCATAGCATCACTTCTTTCAAAAGTATTTAGAAATAATTCTAAATATAATATATTCTGACGAAACAGAATTGTCAACAACTATTTAGAAAAATATCTAAATTCTAAAATCCTTGTGTTTCAATCGCTGCTATATGAAAAATATGGTAGTATCACTGTTCAAAAGCTGTTCAACATCTGGCTTTTCCCTTCAGTTATACATGGCCCATAGATTCCGCATCTGTCTGCTCAACTGCTCATATGACCATCTTTTTTTACTGTTTGTGCGACTGTTGCTGTCATTGATGATAAAACCGTCCCTGTCATATCCGATTATCGTTATAAAATGGCCGGAATCTGTAAAATCTCCGGGTCCTACATTGATGATGATCAGACATCCCTCATCCAGTTTTGCCTTTATTCTGTCCTCATCCATCGGCACTTCCTCAGCATGAATCCCATAATGTTCACAACCTTCACTAATCAGTGTCCAGCTGCTACCTGATCCCGGCACACTGTATCCGGCACTCTCTGCGTATTCTGCTACAGATGCCGGTGTAACCGTTTTATCTCCGGTCAGATACAAAACGACCATTGCCAGATTTGTCGGTCCGCAGCCGGTGTAGCCGAGGAGACCTCCACTGTACGGCATATACCCCCAGCGTTCATCCCACTGCAATAGAAGCGGTACTGTATCGGTTTTGGCTTCTTGTGACAGATCAATCGTTTGCTTTTTATCCTTCATTTCCGGATAATCATAGACAAAATCAATTGTCTCACTATTTTTTTCTGCCAATTCCTTAAGCTGGTCAGGATACTCATCACTTTCTTCTATACTATGCAGCTTGTCTTCCTGTGTCAGCACATCTGCTTTTCCGAATACTCCCCATGTTTTTTCCGTATTTGTCTGTGTCTTTCCTCCCTGTCCACTGTATGACTGTTCTGCATCCTCCATCCTGTCACTGTCATCCACCCGAAGTAGATCTGCTGTTTTCTGCACAGCAAACAGAACCAGAAAACACAGTACTGCCATGCGAAGAGCGACTCTTATACATTGTTTTCTTCTTTTTCGTTTTTTTATCCTGTAAAGTTGTTTTCTCCTTGCATCTGTCATTGGTTCTTTCATAAAAAATGCCTCCTGCTATACCGTATATCCACAGTATAGCAGGAGGTTATCTCCATCCTGTCGCAAAGTTATGTCTGAGTTGTCAAATCGCAGTGGAGCCGTACCAGACTCCATAAAATGTACAGCTTTATTCCCCGTAAAAGCATATATATATTTCACCATATACATCTCGGGAGGTTTTACTTTTCGCATACCCGGTATCTTCGCTATAGTACTGATACTCCATATGCAGCGCATTGTCCTGCGTTACACAGGAAAAACCATACGCATATTCAAAGTCCATCTTTCCTGCCTGACGCATCATGTCTCCGGCATAAGGCTCATACAACCTCTCGGGTGCGCCAAACTTCAAATCTATTCCATATACTTTTTCAAGCACTGCTGCTGTGGCTTCACACCAGGTCTCATCAGGCTCTATACCTGCTATGCCAAACTGTACGGTAACCGGCAGCCCAGTCACAGCATCAATGGTGATCTCCACAAACTGATCATAGATATAACCCGAGTCCACCCATACAGACAATTGCTGATCCTCCGGCGACACCATAAAATCCGGTGGCTCCATCTGAATATAGGTACAGTCTCTCTCCAACTGTGCGTCCCCACTTTCTGTCAGCCTGTCCTGATACTGCAGATTCCCATCATTTCCTGAACCGAACACCGGCGCGTCCGTATCATTACTCTCCACCGTACTCAAAAGTCCGTATTCTTCCAGCATATCCGCATATGCTATCAGAAATTTCTTTATCGTCCTCTGAGCCTGTTCGCAGGAAAGCTCCGTGTCAAGAGGATCACGTACGTTTATATACATATCTGCACCACTTATAAATATCTGCTCTACCAGCTTTTCTACTTTGGCAATCCGGGTCTTTGTATCCATCGTATAGGTATATGGCGATACATCTCCATTATCCATTCTCCCTGTGGCAGTTGCCAGTTTCTTTGCCTTTGTATTCAGAAGAAGCTTGGGGACGAACATTCCCGTCAGTGCAATCAAAAACGCCAGTGTCACGGTAAGAAGAATATACAGTACTTTAAGCTTCCTCTTCTTCATCATCCGCCTCCTTTGCTAACATAAACGATACACAGGTTCCCTGTCCGGCCACACTCTCATAAACAAGCTCTGTATGATGCAGCTTTGCGATTTTTACTGCCAGTGCAAGGCCAAGACCTGCGCCGTGTTCCTTCCGCGAGCGTGATTTGTCCACCATATAAAAAGCCTCAGTGATCTTTTGCAGATCTTCTTTCGGGATTCCCCGTCCGTAATCACGAATGGAAATCATATACTGTTCTTTTTCACAGCTTCCCTGTATATTTATCCGGTCCGTACCCGATTTTAAGGCATTATCCATCAGATTCAATAAAAGTGTCTTAAAGAGATCATATTCCAGACGTACCCAGGCTGATTCTGTCTGAAGCT
>ENA-OPVU01001106-OPVU01001106.1-human-gut-metagenome-genome-assembly--contig:-NODE-1106-length-15097-cov-3.193458_pt1 | contig 15097 bp, 24 predicted proteins | sample MGYA00241497_ERZ501986 | MGnify/ENA primary metagenome ERZ501986 (study PRJEB25962, sample SAMEA2042995) | human gut metagenome | biome: human gut; feature: human-associated habitat; material: faeces...
ATTTTTTATTATACTTATATTTTAACACATATCATCAGCAAATACAATATATTTATAAATAAAAATAAAGAGGTTAAACCTAAAATGTTTAACCTCTTTACCAAAAATACCCTTGATTAACAAATCAAATCAATTCTCTCTATCTTATAGTAAGGATTTCCTACAAGTCTTACCCAGTTGTCTCTTATCCATTTCTTAGTTGGAGCAGTTATTGAAATTGCTCTACAACCGTACTGAGGATATAATTTGTTTGAACAGTAAACTTTATAACAACGCACAATAATTGCCACCTTTCACTAAATTTGTATATAATATTCAAATCAAAAAGTACAAAGCAACTATTCTTAAAATTGACTCATATTTAAAAATCTTAAAAATAATATATAATATCAAACTACTACTCTTCAGAACCTTTATCCGTACTGTACTTTGAATATACCTTTACAAAAATAAGACAAGACCACATCGCTAACCCACAAGCAATAATAGCTGTAATAAAATCAATATTAGTCTTAATAGGAGTAATTGACTCATCATCAGATGAACATACTGTTGATATACCCCATTTTAAACTGGTTATACCTTCTTTAGCAGTATTATTACCTAAATTAGAGGATACTTTAATCATTATTTCTTTACTCTCATTTGCATCAAAGTCACCTAATGAAATATTATGTAAAACACTCAAATCTCCAGAATAAACACTTGAACCATTAGCATAAACATCAACCCTTATATCTTTGTCTTTATCCTTTATATCATATGCACTCAAGTATATATCCTTTTTAGTAGATGATAGGTTCTTTACAAGAATAATTTGACTCTTGCTATCCCCATATTTAATACTTTCAAAATTTCTAAATACATTCTTTGCATCTGCATTACAAGAAAAAGTACCGTTATTTAAACTTATTACTGCCGAACTTGTAAAAACATCTTTACCATCATACCCTATGTCTTTAGCCTTTATATTAAAATAATTTAAACCTACATCACTTGCTTGTACTACCTCTATTTTTACAGTAACACAATCTTTCTCAGCAGTTCCACTAAAACAAGATATACTTTTAATTAAAGGTTCTGATGTATCGCCTACTGCTAATACTTTTGTGTAGTAGTAATACCCTTGGTATGGTTTCCAATCATCTGAATTAAAAACTACACTATCTACCTTTTTATCGTCCTTTACTACCCTTAATCTACAAAATACATCTACCGTTCCTGTATTCGTAACTTTTAAAGAACCATCACTAAAATCTGATGAACACTTTACAACACCAGTCGATACATTGCCCTTTAGGTCCTTATTTTGTAATACCATTGCCAGACAACACACGCTTGATGCCAAAAAACAACTAAGTGATAATATCATCATTATAACTTCTAAATACTTTCTTCTACCTTTCAATAGTAGCTACCTCCTTTTAATATAAAAAATATGGGGAAGATTTTCACCTTCCCCAACATATTAAAAATTAACAAAAACCTTCTGAAAATGCTTCCATATAATCCTTGTAACCTTTAGCTGCAATTGCATCACAATACAATTCTAAATCAAGACTACAACCCTTTAAAGATTCAACTCTTATATCTTTAAACAAAGGTTCAGAAACCTCTCCTGGGTTTAATATCTTTTTATAGCAATAGTACCCATCTTCTGATTTTCCCCAATTTAAACTTATAATTACCGAATCTTTATATAAAGTATTTAAAACATCTGAATATAATCTTATATATACTGGAGTATTTCCTATATTTTTAATACAAGGAGTAGCCTTAACTATACCCTCTCTCTCATCATAAGTAGCTTTATCCCCTAATAAATCTACTTTGATATTTTCTTCAATAATGCTTTTTCTTTTCTTTAACATAAAACCTAAGCATATTACAGAAAGTACAGCTATTAAACTACATCTTTTTGCTAATTTTTTATTCATATAACACTTATTTATCTTTTACCCTTGCTACTATTACCTTTAAGTCATATTCGTCTATATCCTTACACTTGTCTTTGACAAGAAAATAACGATAAGTCCTTCTACTACCTAAAAATCTTATGAATCTATCCAAACTCACACATTCAAGTGTATCATCTTTAATCTGCGTATTTAGATAACCTTCCGTATCAGAACTACAAATATCAACAGAATGAACAGCTGTTCCAAACCTTCCAAATGAATCATTAAGATTATCACAAAAGCTGACAATACATTCTTTTAAATACTCTGTATCAAAATCATCTTCTGACAAAAGCCTACTTGAACCATCACACAAAGTAATAGCAGACATAATATAATCCAAACCTACTGGTTCCCAGTAAGATTCTATTTTTACAGAAAGGTCATCCTTATTTACAAAAGCACCAAAGGAAGAAAGAATATCTGCCGTTTCCACTTTAGACTCAAACTTGTATGGATTGTCCGTTTCACACTCAAATGTACAAGGTCCGTACTGTACTTCAAACTCAATTAAAATTTCATTACTTTCAGGGCAATCTAAAATTTTAAGAGCTTTTAAATCATAATCAGATGTATTAAAACCTTCAATTACCCATTCTAATATTGGATCAACTATATCATCGAATGAATTTTTACCTAACTCGCTAACATTGTACATATCATCACCTAAAATCTACCTCAAATTTAATCTTTGAAGATGCCTTCACCTTTTCCACATCTATACACTCTTTAATAAGAACAGTTTTTTTACTCGTAAGAGAATTTTCAAAATTACTTGACTTAGATGCACATGCCATATCTCTTTCATAAAAACTGAGATCTTCTAAAGACATATCATCTATTCTATAGCCATATGCCCAATCCTGTAAGGTCTTTAAATAGTTACAAAAATCTATGCCTTTATTATAGGCATCTCTAACGGACTTGTTTTTTAAAGATACCCATTCTTCATCTGACACCCCAAAACTGTAATTATAGGTAAATAAGTTCTCATTATCTATAACCCTTCCTAATAAAGATACAAGGATATCAATATTTAAATCGGTAGTAATATATACTGTCTGAATAGACTCATAATGAGAAAATTCCTTTTCTTTTAATACCCTTGTTCCCTTATTAACATCAGCTGTATTATACACAGCTACCGTTCTTATACCACCTCGAGTTATTTTTAAGTTTTTAGAGAATATTGAACAACACTCTTCCTCAGCAATTTTATTAAAAGAAGATACTACTTCTGATAACTCAGCCAAGCTATCAGAAGCATTTTCACCACTTTTACCTTTAAAAACAAAACTCATACTCATTTTTGTAGGATACATTTCAGCATACCCTGTCTTTGCAAATCTTACAGTTGCCATACACAACTACCTTCCCATCAACTTTTTATATTCATCTTTTAAAACACCCACATTCATGAAACCAGTATCTTCATTACCGACATCCCTGCCAGATAATTCCTTTATTTTTATAATTAAAGCCTTACAAGCATCTCTATCACAAAGCTTTACTCTACCTTCGTTGTCAAACACTTTGTTGTACAATTCTTCCAAGTCTTTCATAATAACACCTTATTTACATTTCTTAAGGAGATCCAACTTTCCTATAACGGGTAACATCTTACATTCCCCTTTTACTGCATTTACAATACCCATTATAGCTAACACTATAAAGAATATTGAACCTAAACCAAGTATAATTGAAACAATAGAAACAAGAGGATTAGGAACATACCCTAAAAGGAAATTATACGATGGTTTAAAGAACACACCTAATATCATTGTAATTATCCAACTACATGTACTATATACAAATGTACATACAGACAAAGATAACCCTTGACTCGCATGATACTGTACAAATTTTGAATCCTTACAACCAAATATAGGTACTAAGACAAGAAAACCAATATATGACAGTACCGCCATAAATTTATTATCTTCTACCTGCGTATCTACATGAGTTTCTCTACCGTTAGGAGCTTTAGGAGTATCTTCTTCGAACAAATCGTTAAAAACCTCTTCTGATTCTACATTCGTAGATGAGTTTACAGGCATTGGGGTAACAGGATTCCCACATTTAGGACAGAATATAATCCCGTCGTAAATCTCTGTACCACATTTTGAACAAAACATATAAATAACCTCCTTAAAATTAGTCAAAATCAAACTGAATACCGTACCACTTGAATACTTGCTTCAAGGTACTTATAGTATTTTCATCAGCTGCTGCATTGTTTACATCTATTTCAATTTGAAGAGGATACCCATTGGCTTTATCCTCTTTAATAATTGTAAAGCAATCAATATCATTACCGTTTAAGTCCTCTCTTGAATAATTAATCTGTTGCATACACCAACCATTACCCTGCAGTAACTCATCAGTTGTAACATTTTTGTACAAGGAATTATATGTAGATACAACCCCTTCTACTAATGATTGTACATCTTTCTTTAAATCAACATTCTCTAAACCTGAGTATCTTACATTTACATATACCCCGTCTTTTGTACCACTAACATAAGAATCACTTGAATGAACCAAATCTGAATCAAAAAATGGAATAGCAATCTCTGCACCCTGATAGTTCTTTAAGGTATAAGTTTTGGGATTTCCCGAAAAGTTAAATTCATTTGAACTACTGCTTTCGCCGATATCAGAACTGCTTTCATCATTATAAGAACTACTGTCAGATGAATCATCTGTAAAATAATTACCCCAAGTATCGCTTCTCTCTGTATGATAACTGCTATCTATATTCTTATCCGTAACACCACCATTTAACAATGAGGATGCTGTTAAAGTTATCACAACACTACTAATTATCATAACAATCACATATAAACCGCCTACAATAGCAGATGCTATGATTACACCTGTCTTACCGCTTGCATTTGGTCCTGAATAAGAACTTGTGCTACTCATACCCAGAATCAGCATAAAGATAACTGGTAAAAATACCATTCCTACTGAAAAACCAGTACCCTTATTAAATACTTTAGCTAATTTAGCTAAAGTTGCTATCTGAAATATTGTTCCACCAACAGGAATCAGACATAACAGAAATAACCAACCATTGCCCCATACAATCTTGCTTAAGGTATATGTATTGTAAAAAGGTACTAATGAAATCCAGCCTTCATACCCTGCTTTCTTGAACACTTTCCATTCACCAACAATAAAAAGAGCCAAGCAAGCCAATCCAATTACCGCAAACACTCCTATTACTACAAGCATAGCTGTTGCCATAGTTGCTACACCTGTATAACTATACATACTATTCATTATAATCTCCTCACTACTTTTTAAAGTTTTTTATTGAATATATTATTCCTACAATAGACACTATATTTATCAACAAAACCATTGCCCATTCTATTTCATTGTAAATAAACATTGCTACCGTATTTATAACCACTACTGCTACAAGTAAAACTATTGTAGCTACTTTTAATACTTTCTTTAACATAACACTCATTTACTTACCTAAAATAATTTAAACACATATCAGAACGAGATATAATATCAAATGACTTGATATCGTGTAGGTTTAAAACAAATCTACTACCACTCTTGGTAGATACGGTTAATCCATCATAGGCAATCTTATCTACTTTACAGACAATACTTGAACCATTAAGTAAAAACAACTTAGCAATATCCCCTGTAAGCAACTTTGTAGGATAGATACGCTCATCTTCCTTAGACATAGATAAACAGGTTATCCTACGAACTACTACTGACATACTAACTCACTCCTTATATTTTTCATAATATCTTCAGGTAAAACCCTATCCATAAAACCCATTATAGGTGTGATTTTGTCAATACCTACACCACTTATATTAGAATCTTTGATATTTGGATATTTTTCAAAAAATGCCTGTTTAATCTCTTTTAACTTTGACTCCAACTTCCGTACATAAGAGAAATTCATAAAATCTGCCATTTCTTCATAAAAAATATCACTCTCTAACTTAAATACTCTATATAGGTCTTCTAAAAGCTCATAGTTAGCGTGACCTACTAAAAGATACCTTTCTCCATTGGTATATTTTGTTTTTAAAAATACAATTTCTTTGCCTAATGATAACAAAGTATCTATATCTTTCTGCAATACCACATCATTACAATACTCAGTATAGGAGAAAATGGGTTTTATATTAACACTTTTATTAAGTCTCAATATATCTTTATTTAACTCATCTTTAGTAATATTATGATAAATACCCATTGGTAAGAAATCCATACTGTATAAATCTTTACCTATAAAATAAGCATCATCATATACATAAATATAACTACCACCTAAAGACTGAATAATTTCTTCTATATTAGGTACACCATCTTTAATAGAACCTATGTAATTCAAATCTAACCTTTTCTTTCTGCTGTAATATCTACCCATTGAATATGAGTCATATACCCCATCTACAACAGCAATATCTATATCACTATTTACTTTTGCAGTTTCTCTTGCTAAATTGATTGCCTCTGATAAAGACTTTCCACTGCACCACTGTATATGAGTACCACTTACATACTCTCCATTACTATTATCAACATTTAAAAGCATATACATAATATAACCTCCTATAAACAAATAAAGCCACTTAACAAGTGGCTTCTATAACACCTACTTAAAACCTATCCTTAATATTATTACTCTTCAAAGTAATAATATATTCACAATGTAATTTATCATCACCCCATTTATTTTGTAATGAAATATCTTTACTTTTATAATCATCAAACTTCTGAAAAATGTCAGAAGTAATATGACCTACACCACAAGTATTTTCATCGAGACCCGATGCTATTATAAGGTCTTCAATTACAATTTTTGTATGCCTGCTCTGTACTAAATCCAATAAAGGATATAATATTTTTAAGGTATCATATACAATATCATATAAACTGTATAATACATTTATAGAAGCTACCATCTTCTTTCCCGTATAAGATTCCTTAATATTTACTATCTTATTTTTATAGCTGATACTATCTAAAAAGACAGTTAATCTTTCAGTACCTATTGTATAAGTTAGAATATATACATCACCATTATCTAACAATCTTACTAATAAATTACATTCTTTATCAACATTTAAAATAGTTTTTACGCTATTCTGTACCTTACTAAGATATCTTAATAAACTGTAATTTATATCCTTATCTTTATAATAGATGCAACCACAATCTTTATCTTTGACTAAGATCATAGGAGTTATACAATTTGTGTTAGACAAGATGTCATTAAAAATTGAAAAATCAAAAGTACCCTTTAAATACTCTCTTGCATCATACAAGCATAACTTACTCATACAACTTCATCCTTTCAACAGCATTTAAACTTTTACCAAGACGAACAACATTTGAAGTAACCGCAAGAGATGTAGGAGTCCAAAAAATACTTACGGCATCATAATCACCTTCAATTATTCTTATTGGACTTGCTTTAGAATCATTAGTATAGAATATCTTTAGAAAAACACTATTTCCTGTTCTTTTTACAAACACATTACCCTCTTGACATATGCCTTGCCCTATTTGTAAAGACTTAATAAGACAATTATATAGAGTATAATATCCATTTGATTTTAGTATTAAGCCTGGTTTTAAATTACCTCTCTTCCAAGAACCTGAGTAATCTAATTCACTTGTAATAAGATTAACAAAAGGAATGGGGTGCTCTTTGGTATCTACCTTTTGAATTAGTTTATACAAAAAATCTAACCCTTGAGTATATACTATTGGTTCTAACCTGCCTCTATACTTCATAAAAGCTACTGGTACTAATCCTTTATTATACCCATCAAATCCCGCATAAAACACAAAAGGATTATCAAACAATACACTAATCCCTAAAGAACTGTTTCTATCATCAAAACAAAGTACTTCATTTATACCCAGTAGATAATACAATGTGTACTCCTTGTTTGTTTCATCCTCTTTAAATCTATAACTATGAATGTATCCTAAGCTTATTCCCGATATCTTACCCTCATAAGGACATACCGAAATAGCTTCTATAGCAGATATTTCATTAAATACTGAACCTTGCCTTCTTGACAATCTTCCTTCTTTTGTTATAAAGGATTTTACATTTGAATTAAAAAAATCATTTCTATCGTAGATATAAACTGGTACACTGTATTTCCCACTCAATTTAGCCATTACAACCTTTTTAGAAAGCACCTTAAAACCTTCAGCGAATAATACTAAAAAATCTCCGTTTTTTAATCTTCCTATTATTCTCATTCTATATCTACCCTCTTTGAAACAACTTCAGTAACTTTTGTATTTTCAACAAGATATCTGCCCATACCCTTTATCACTTCATAATCATACTCTTTGATAGATGAAACTACAACACTTTTATAACTACTTAAAGCCTTATACTTTTCCTCAGACATATACAAATCAGCATTCTCTAATAGTAAAATATCACCGTTTTCAGCAGATTTGACTATATCTTTCCAAGAAGTATTTACACTGCAATAAGATACCTTGTGATTTACTTTATACTTTTCCTCTATTAAAGGAAGTACAAACATATTTAAAAGTACCGAATCACCTAACAACAGATTAACCTTATCAGATAACTCAATAGATACATCAATCTTCTCCTGTACCTTTTCGTGTATAGAAATCATATCAGCACACCATATCGCTTTCATAGATTTTAAAGTCATTGCCTTGCATTCCAACTACTAAATTCTTGTAGCCAAAAGATTTACTACATTCAGAGAAGTTCAAACTGTAAATACAGAAATCAATTTTTTCCTGCATCCTAATGTTTTCATAAAACAACTCTTTAGGAATACTAAAATCTTCAAAAAACAAAAAAGAATCCGTACCAAGTTTACCTTCTAAAAAGCTTTTCAATACATTTACATTACCCATATGGTAATTAGCTACCTCTTCATCACCCATTTTAAATAAGCAATAAAGCCAATTATCTTTAGATTTACTATAATCTTGCAGGGACTTTGCTCTTTTATTATATTTAATTTCCCTATCATTCCTATTTACATTTAGTAAACCTACAATACACCAACTGTAATCTCTCATCAGCGTCTCTAAGGCTTTAATACACTTACTCGCTGTCTTAAAAGATACAAACAAGTAACCTGTATAAGAATCATAGTAACCATTTTCATTTCCTGAGCTACATAAGGTACTTATACACTCTCTTTCTTTTTTCAAAAACATTTAAAACCGTCCTTTATATTTTCTAAGATATATACTACCCTACTACAATACTGTCTATCTTGTTAGCACCAACTTTGATTTTGAGTTTCTTTCCTTCATCAGCTGAAATAGTATAGTCATTGGCTATCTTATCAACTTTAAAATAAGTATCCTCTTTATCTGGTGTATTAACTTTATTAAACAAATCCCTTAATTCATAAGCATGGGATTTAAACATATGAGATTCTCTATCTATCAAACCATCTTTACTTATATATTTAATACCCAAATTAACACCTTTGCAAGATAAATCTCTTATAATCTCAAAAGATACCTTACTTAACCCTATCAACTTATACTTATCAACAGTAACATAAACATCACCATTATAAGGATTGTTAATACCCTGCCAACCTATAATGGCTACCTCATTACCCTTTAATAAGGTCTTTACCTCAAAATAATCTTCTCCACGAAGTAAATACCCTATATCATAATCTGCAAAGTATAATACTTTAAAGTCGCAACCATCTACGCCTATGATATATACCTTACCTGTTTCTACTCCATTTATATAAGAAATGAACTCTTCTTCATCAACATAATCACTTACTATCAATGGAGTCATAAATTTTGATGTAAGACTACCATCTTCTCTTATCAAAGTATTAGACTGTCTTAAACAGACCTCAGATTTTCCTGAGTATTCACCAACCAATTGAATATTATCAAAGATACTATTCAATATAGTCCTGACCTGATTAGATGGGCTTATATGAAAACCACTACCATCAACATACAAAATATATTCATTGCTCTTACAATTACCTATTATAAACATAAACTACCCTCTTATTTATACTGTTTCTATCCTCTTGATGATATTTTCGATTTCCGTACCGTGAGCTGCTCTATAATAAGCAACTGCTGACTTTCGAGATTTGGAATTTAACATAATTTCCTCAGCTATCTTTAAACCCTTACAAGAAATATTCCAATTTGCATCTTTACCTAAAATCTCAAGTAATTCAATCGGAACAATAAACATCATATAATTATTATAACATCTTATATTCCGTGATATAACACCCTTAATAATATCGAGCATATTAGAGTTATTAAGCCACATCATCATCTCAGTATAAGCCATCTGAACCTGAGATGTAAAAATATACCCTTGTAATAAAGTCATATTCGACTGAACAGCAGAATTTAATACATACACATAAGGTGTTAACCCTGTAAATGCCCTACTTAAATAAGCATACTGTAGAGTCATATCGTGACTTAAATAATCCTTTAAATTAGAATAACAGCTATCCTTAATTTTAAGCTTCTTAAACATAGCAAGCTCTTCATCAGAATATTTTATCTTTAACTGATTGTTTTCAACAACAAAGCACTGTACCTTGTCATTTTTAACAAGTGATTTGAACTCTTCTTCCGTAACAAAAACTAAATCCGCAGGTTGAGCCTGAACAGGTCCTTCTTTCAATAACCAACCTACCCTCTTGTTTCCGTCTTTTACTACTGCTACTTCGTGATACAGTTTCATAATGCCTGCCTCCTAAATTTAAAAGCCTATATAATCATCCATAATACTCATTATCACATCTCCGCCGTGAGCATTACCCCAATAAGCACATAAATCTTTCAACCATCCCCTGAAAAACATTTCATTTTCAGTACCCTTGGTTTCTTTAATTGTATCTGCCATAATTACTACCCTCTTTAATTGATTGTAGTTCTTATTAAACCAATACTTTGTTGCCCTCTCACCATAGCAACCGTGAGAAAGAGTAACTAACTCTTCCCCATCTTTTGCTAAGACTATATCTCCACAATAAATTAAATCACCCTTCGTAGTACCGTTTTTCGTCGATATACTCGAATATAATATTACCCCTGGTATAATCTCCTTCTTCATAATAAAACCTCCTGCGGTTATTCACCAATCTTCATATCAACATTTAAATCACAGTACAGCAATTCTCTAACGGAATGAATACCGTAAATATCAAGAATTTTATGGGTAAAAGCTATCTCCTCTTTATACCCTCTGGGGGAATTGTAAATATCTTACCAAAAGATTTGCGTAAGAGTCTATCATCTTCAATATACTTTTTAGCCTCATCAAAGGTAGATACTTCTCTTACATTTACCTCATTATCCGTGGCAAGTACAACAGTACCATCTCTTAAAGTTTTCTTTAATAAAGATAAAGTACCCTTATCCTGCACTTCGTTCTCAGATAATACTTCTGAAATAACCCTTTTTGCCAAAACAGGGGGCATATCAAGAGCAATCTTGACAGTCTTGTAATCTTTTACAGCATAGACTTCCTCTAATCTATACCCTACACATTTATAATTGTAGTATAACTTGTACAATAACATAAATACAATCTCCTTAATATCAATATTTCTTATCAGTTAAATGCGATTACTGCTTTACAAAAACAGCATTATTTAACCATTTTGAATCTATCAAAAATAACAATCAACACTCTTTACAAGTAAAGTAACAGGTTTATACAAAGATATACCTATTCACTTCTTTTTGTAAAGACCACATTAATTCTATTCTTAACTATATTAAAACCTACCACAAAGCTACCACACCAATAAAGTCTTTTGTCTTGGCAAATCATACATCCTGCACGTCCTATCAAATAATTCCAATGAAGTATGAATGAATCAATTGCTTTTGGATAAGTAATACCTGTACTTATTAAAGAACCACTAAGATAATCATTAATAGAACATCCGTTATCTAATAAATGTAAAAACATCTTTTGGTAGAAGTCAGCATTATCTTTATAAGCTCTTTTTAAAACTCTTTTAAAACAAGAAGAACTTAAAGCCTTATTATAAGCATCCTGTAAAGAATTAACCCTAACTTTACACATACGATGATGATAATAAAAAGTACTTATATCATTCGATACCTTTTTTAACAGTACATAATGTTTATTATAAACATCTGTAGTCAAAAAGTAGTTATCTCCACCTTTCATAAGACACTCAAATATTATTAAAGATAAATCTGGACTAACAGCATCATAACTAACACCAAAATCATAAACACCATCTGTATCTACGACTTTAAGTATTTTTAAAGAATCCGACATCTCCATAACAAGTTCCTCCTTATATTTAAAACCTTTGTCATAACATTCACAACTTTAAACTAAGCAACAAACATAAAAAATAAATACCCATCTTGATTAATCATCCCACTTTGCGTCCTTAAGAACGGTTACCACTGTAGCTAAGATAACATTATTAGCATATCTTTCATCCCTCAGAATAGCTATAACATCTTCAAGAGTTCTGCCAGTATTGTGATATAGTTCTTTAAATCTTTCCATGCAGGATGTAAATATATCTTTAATATCTGTATCTGGCTTTGTAGCCTTAGCTAATACCTCCGAATCTTTCTTTATTGTACTTTTTACCTTTTCTAAGTAGGCTTCAACCTTTTCGGAGTTTTTTAACAAGTCGAAAGCAACAGTTGCATCAACAAAATCAAAATCTCCTAAATATATACTATCTCTTTTGATACGAAAACTATATCTTGAAAACTTTTTCATTACAGTCAATGCCGAATCTGCAGATGACCAATCTAATTGAACATTATCACTTAAACTGAAAGCTTTTATAATAGAAAGAGATGAATCATTAGGAAACTTTGACATCAAAACTAATATAAAGTGACTGAAAGCGGACTTTAAAGTATTCTGATTAACTACTGGTACCTCAAAGGAACTTAATTTAAAATTTACTTCCTCTAAATCTTTTTTACTTATAATATGATATTCCATAATTCTTTTACTCCTTTTACACTAAATATAAAGAGGTTCATCTTCCATTGGTAAGCAATCTACAACAACCTTACCTTGACTTACTAAAAACAACTTATTCTTAAGTATGTTTAAACGGAAGTTATCATCATACCCTATAACTCTTAAGAACTTGGTTTTGCTACAATCTGACCACTTGACAAGCCTAAATTGTGAGCAATCGCAAATATTAAATTATTATCACTATGCCCTATACAACTTAGCAACGCTGGGAGATTTTTATATGAAAGAACTACATATTTTATAGGTACATTAACCACTAAATAATTTATACTTTCATCCAATCTTTTCCATACTAATGGGGTATTATACCATTTTACATCGATAACAGTGTTGCTGTTTTTCCATACTGGATTATTACCTATAACATTATCCACCCACAAGAAGTGAAACTGTTTTATTGAGTTATACCCTATAAAGACTACAACCCTGCCATCTTTCATTATAAAAACATCGCCAATCCTGGCTGTTCTAAATTGTGATACAGGTATCACCTTTGTATATTCCCTCATACTAATCTCCCCTTTTGACAAAATTAAGTTGCACAAACACTTATTCGTTATTTATAAAATCATACATCTTTTGTAAAGAATTCTTACAATCCTTTAAGCAGACTATTTCAGAAATAGCATACTCACCATCAGCACTATTAAAGGTAAACAAAAATCTTCAATATCAATATATCCATAAATTGGATCCTTAATTTGTTTCATATATACTTTTCTCCTGTTGAGAAGTTAATTATTATTTTGGACATATTCTATTGATTTATTAACCAAAAACTTTAAGATATTAAATGGCAAATAACCAATAAATCTACTTTCTAAATCATCTATATTTTTTGTGTTTACAATATAAATAGAATCATCACTTTGATTATATTCAAAATAATCGGAAAAATCATATAATGCAGTAACCACTTGCTTTGATGAAGATAAAAAAATGGCATCTATCTCGTCATCTACTAAAGATTGTTTTTGAATATAGATTCCTGCCTTACTTAATTCATCCAAAGTAATAGATTCTTTTTTGTTTAACCTTTTTAAAGCTATTAATACATTAGCAATAATATACTCTGCTCCCACTATTGTAGCCATAAATTAAACCTCCTGCTAAATTTATATGACACATCAAAAACATATCACCTAAAACCTTTCAAAATATTTTTAATACATAGTTAAAGTTAACTCACCATCATCGTTTTTACGAGCAATGACTTTATTCTCTATTAACCTTCCACAACAAAAAGTTATAAATACTTCTTTAATATTATTACCAAAATTTGATATTACCCATTCTGCTAAGTTAACATTAACACCACCTTCACACCAAACATCATTACCCTTAAATAGAAAATCTACAACAGGTTCTTCATTTTTCATGTAAAGATGGGCTGTATACACACAATCATTATTTAAAACACTTATTAAAAAACTACCAGAGTTTTTAGGCAAAGATTTCGGCTTACTCCAAGAGTATTTACCATCTAAACAAGGACAAAACTCATCAAATACAGCATATACCTTCTCCCTACTCAAAGATTCTATCACATCAGGATTTACATCTATATACAAAGATGCCCAATTATATTTTGTGTCTTGAGAATTATCTATAAAAAGATACTTACCTATAATATGCGGATCATAACAAATTACCTTATCTATGTCCAAACATGCGTAAAAGTCAGAATCAAGGGCATAATCGTCTAAGATAGATCTTATCATATCTACAGTACCTTCTAACTTATCATATAAAGTACAATATACACTTCCATTATAATCTACAGTCAAAGGTTCATCTGAAAACACCTTTATTAATAAGCAGTGTAAATAAATAATATCTGGTAACAAATCTCTTTTGGGAACATTATCTTCCGCTACATACTCAAAGTAATAAGAATTGTCGCCACTACCCTCTTCAACATCTATATCTTCATCTAATATTTTCTGAAATACTATGTCAGCTGCTACTTCCTCACCTTTATACTTTAAAATATAACCCTTTGTACACATACAATTTACAAAATCTAAAAAGAATTTAATACTTTCTGATCGGACGAAGAGAAGCGGTAAGCCTCACAACT
>ENA-OPVU01001108-OPVU01001108.1-human-gut-metagenome-genome-assembly--contig:-NODE-1108-length-15093-cov-3.150286_pt1 | contig 15093 bp, 10 predicted proteins | sample MGYA00241497_ERZ501986 | MGnify/ENA primary metagenome ERZ501986 (study PRJEB25962, sample SAMEA2042995) | human gut metagenome | biome: human gut; feature: human-associated habitat; material: faeces...
GTCGGCCCATGTATATGTAAACTATGCAGAAGCCGAAGTAGAAAAACACTTCAACTTCATCCGCAAGTTTAAAGCAGATGATTTGGCTGACTATCGCCAGTAAACACGCCACTCCGACACCATAACGGTGAAGCGAAAAATAAGGATTAAAAGGGAAGAAGTATCAGTTTCGATACTTTCTCCCTTTTTTCGCATCCCTTTCACAAATTTTGCCGTTCTTTTATAATCTTTTCCGGCTTCCAACGTGTTGGTAGTAAGAAAAAACAAATAAAAGAACCTTGACTTATGAAAGAATTAGAATTAACCAGCAATGCCGCACTGACAGATGTGGTATACGAAGCTGCTTTAAACGGTAGTTTACTGAATGTCAAACTAGTAACCGGAGCTGTTGGCGATGACGAAATCAGAGGACTGATACCCGAAGCAAACCATTATCATGTCACTCACCCGAAAACGAGTGAAGAAATTTTGTTTGAACAGCCATTGGATGCATCTGATAACAAGGTCCCGGTATATGGATTGGGGGCATTGATTCAATCACCCGCAGGTGGTTGTCACGGCACACTGGCAAAAGGAGAAAGCCGCACAGCCACAGCACGTAAAGTGGTTGCTCACGGACCAATGTGGATATATGTTGCCATAGCTGTCGGCATGGATAAAGAAGGTACGGAATCACCTTTCATGGTAGTACAAAGTGCCGGTACGTATGGCTCGGAAAAAACGAACGAAAGTGAAATGATCGGTTATGTAGACGGTCGCATACATGAAATGACGGCCTTGCTGGTACGCCGTGCACGTCTCGAAGCATTGAATCTGACCGCTATCCGTGTAGGATATAAATATTTATTCGTCGAACCCGGACAGATTGGAAAAGCGAAAGTAAAAGAAGGATAATAAATACCTGAATACAAATGTGTCAAAACTTCCTTCTTATCGAAATCGCCCTCGCTACAACTACCTGTGGCGAGGGTGATTTTTAGTTTATGAGCGTTTCGACACGCCCTCTTCTTGCTGTATATTATTCCAAATCCTCCACCGGCAACTCCGTTTCTTTTCTATAGCCCGATGAGGTAAATATAGCAATCAATTCGCCTTTCTCATTCGTTATCTTCACTTCTACAAAAGGAATGCGATGGTGATTAAACACCTCAGCAGCATCTGCATACACATATCCTGATTTTGCAGGACGCAAGAAAGTAATATTAGCTGTCACAGACAGTGTAAGCCGGCGATGACTATTTGCCACGGCAGCAAATGCCAGATCAGCCAGTGTAAACAAGGCTCCTCCCTGGCACACCCCTCCACCGTTGAGATGTCGTTCCGTAACCAACATACGTGCACGCGCATACCCCGGTTTTATTTCTAGCAGCTCCACACCGGTGCATGAAGCGAACCGGTCTGTCCTCAGAAATTCTTTTAATGTCTGCATATTAACGAATCGTTACCATAGTCGCTCCAAAGCCATATTCGCGGAAAGAAGCATCCTGACTCTGATAATTCTTATACTTATATTTTAATTCTTGCAAGATGGCTTTGCGCAAAACGCCATCGCCCTTGCCATGAATGAAAACAATCTTCTGTCCTTTCTTGCTCTTGTATTCCTCCAGAGTCTTACGGAACACATCAAGCTGATAGTTCAGAATTTCACCATTACTCATGCCGGCAGTAGAGTCGAGCAACTCATGGGCGTGAAGGTCTATCTCTACGATATCGCTCTGCGGAACTTTCGCCTCAGGCTTACGTGCCGGAATAACATCAACAGCTTTCTTTGCCAAAAGCGCATCTTTAATATCGTCCGCGTTTAAAAAAGTCTGTCGGGCAGGCATATCATCTTTCACAATATCATAAATTAATGATGGTTCTTCAAAGAATATGCTTTCGCGGAACGTATGGAGTTTATAAAACTTAACCGTATCTATACGAAGCTCCACCGACACGGCAGGCTTTATCATAAAGCTCTTATTATCTTTAAAAGCAAGCACTTGCACTGCCACATGCTCCAGTTCATTTAAAATGCTCTTGTCAAACTCTTCGATATAGAATTTAGTATTCGGCTGCACAGTTCCCCAACTCCGCACACGCCAATTATGACCTTCGGCACAAAGATAAGCAAATGAAAGCGTATAGTTACTGTCATTGATAATATAAGCATCAAAACCGGTGCTCGAAATTGCTTTGATATCTTGTGGAACAAAGGCCAACATTACATTAAGCACATCTCCTCCTTTACGCTCGGCGGCACGATAAGTGATGGGACGTTCGTCTTCCTCTTCTTCCATTGACTTTTTCACGGTCTGCACAGCCCCTTTGGATTTGGCTGCATCAGGCACATCCTTCTGCGCAACAGGTTTGCGCTTTATATTATAATCATCAGCATCTATTACTACACATTCTCTAACAGGCATCGGAATATCAAACCCATCGGCATCTTCCACCAATGCAATGTCTTTTCCCTGAAATCCTGTTACAATACCGCCTCCCACTTCACTGAGAAAACGAACTTTATCTCCTATTTTCATATTGTTTGCTTTTTAGTTTGCACAAATATCGGTACTTTTGCGCAAACTACAAAAGGTTTATTCTAATATACTGTAGACAGCTTTTAAATTAACATGATCCGCACTTATCTTCTCTTTTACCCTCCCCCCATTACATGACAACCTTATGAAAAACATTACGGAATACAGCACAATCAATGGTTATCTACCGCATCCATAGAAAGCTTCCTGACAGTTACTTCCCGAACCGCATCCCAATATTTACAATCCAATTCAAAAAAGATAGATGTGTAAGGCAATGTCAAAGCTGTTTTAATGACAACCACCTGATAGAGCTTGCTGACACTATCCAACTTTGAAATCAGTTCTTCGTGAGGAAGAAAAGTCACTTTCTCACTCCCATCCAATACTTTACTTAACGAATTTCTGTATGCCGTCACACCGGGACACAGTTCTTCTGTCAAGGCCAACTGCTCACGATCCTGATATATATGCGCAAAGACATGCTCCGACCGACGAATCCGGTCCATGACAAAAGCGGCAACATTTCCAAAAGTTTCAGGAGCATATAAAGTGATGATACCCGGATCAGCCTGCAAGGGATATGCCATATCTGTAACAACAATCCAATTACGATGCCCCAACAAAGGCAGTTTTTCTTGCAAGCTTTCCTTCCAATCAGCCACCGACGTCTTTTCCGGATGCAGGACATTGCCAGCCTGTTCATGACAGGCCGGCAATATAAGACTGATACAAACCAATAAAAAATACCAATAACGCATTAATTTACCATTTTATAGTTTCGGACTCTCCTGCCGTAAGTTGCTTTTTCTTCGTTTTCACAGTCACATCTCCAATACGAAGGCGTTCAATGCCCAAAGTTCCTCTCAGCACCTCCAATGTGGCTTCACCGTCAGAAATCCGACACATTCCCCATGCGTACCCATTGCTCCAAAAATAGGTTCCGGGAGCAGACGTAAACTGCATTTGTTTATCTACTGCCGAGTAGTGAAATCCACTCAGCGCGATCACACTCGCCCAACTAGCCATTGAACGGGCATAATGATGTCCGCATTCCGGCTCACTGAACGGATTACGCTTGGCACCATCAAAACGGTCACGGATAGAACGGATACAAGTCAATGCCTCATCCGTCATTCCTTCATATATCATACCCACAGCAGCACAATATTCAAATCCGGTCATTACCTCTGCAAAATAGGGGAAGGGCACTTCCAAACGTCCTTTAGGCCACGAAGCCATCAGAAGTCCTGCTTCCTCACCCATTACGTAAGAACGCATATTGTTAAAATGACGGCTGAAATCGGATACATAGTTATATTTCATAATGCTTTCCATAGTTGTATGAATATGCTTTTTGTCTCCCAAATATCCCAACCCGCAAATATGTGCCATATACTGCCCCACTAATTGGTCAACCAGACACCCTTTGCCCAACTGGAAAGCCGGAATTTTATCATCTGCACCTTCCATATTGATGAATTCAAAAGTTTCAGGATCAGTAATGTGATGTTCATAATATTCACCGTTAAACAAATGTTCATCCATCCACCGACTACCCTGTTCAAATAGCCTCCGACACTTCTTGGCAAAAGATTTATCTTTCATAGCCCATGCCATTTCCTCGGCTGCCCGCAATGCCCCCATATACCAAAATCCCATTTGAGGATTAGGGCCAAAATAATTCACATCCATCGTGTTATGCTGCGACCCTTCCATTACTCCATCTTGATTTCCATCCCATCCCTTCTCTGTCCAAGCATAAGAGAGTACTTTTTTAACCTGTCCCCAGTTTTTCCGGAGAAAAGCATAGTCACCCGACAGTTGCCACTCCCGATACATCTTCATGATACATCCCATCTGCCCATCGGCCGCAGCCGAATTTCCTTTTGCAGCTTCCGACAAAGGCAAATCAGCCCGAAAGTTCATCAACCCATTCTCTTTCGTGGCATAGTTAAACTCCACATCGCGCATTGTCTGTGCCAAACCACCGAACAAAAAGGGAGTAGCCATTTCATAATTCCAGACATGAGTACATGACCCTTGACAAGAACCAAAACGATCCATTATTCCTTCCCAACCCATCAAATGACCGCTAGGCAAACGAAATACTGTCTGCGAGCGCAAAGTAGCCAAGTTAAACAGAGCTGCCTCTTTCACTGTTTCAGGATAAGAACTATTCAAAAATGAACGAACAAACAAGAGAGTCTCTTCTTCCAATTGCTTCATGCGGGGAATCACCTTCTCGGCCACTTCCCATGCATCAGCAAACTGTCGGCTATAATAATTACCTACTATGGTAGATGACCATCCTTTACGGTTCGGGAAATTCCAAGTCAGATAAAAAACAAAAGTTTCCGTAGCCTGAGGAGCAATTGTTTTTTTTACTGCCAGAGAAGCCATCGGATCTTCATCTGACGGCTGTTCCCTTTCTACCATAACCCCATCTTCGCTAAAATCGTCCCAAAAGTTCAAAATGGCATTATTCCATGAATCAGCTTTTGAAGAAGTCCGATAACTTACTTGTCCTGTTGAAGAAGTCACCAAAGCGATTGTCCCCCATGCCGGATCCTGTTTGTCAACTCCTTCGGAGTATAAATAAATACCTTTCCGATTTCCACTTTCCCTGTACTCATTCCTGTTCTTCTCAGCACCTACCGGAATATAATCTCCTTTCCAGTCTGTCCGAAACTTACTGCCGTCTTTCCCAATAAAATTCCTCATAGAGCCACACACGGAAACCTCCAAAGGACTATCACCGGTATTTGTAACCTCATAGGCAAGCACCGCCACCGGCAACCCGCTGTCATCAGCATTCCCCGGGAGCAATGGGTTGAATCCCTTTATCTTTACAGTAACCGGTAATTCGGCATCCGAAAGATTCACTTGCCCGAACGGGTAAGCCCCATCGAAAGAGGCCTCGGCAAAACGGGGAAAGCCGTGATGGTTAACCGGACGACCTTCATAGTGCAAATATTCATGGCTGTAAAGAGGACCTTCCAACAAAGTCGTCACAGGAATATTATCCTGTGACTTAACATAAATAGAAAAGAAAGGAGCATTATTACCGGTAGTTACCGTGCTATATTTCTTCCCCGGAACATTCATTATTTCCCAATCACGCAACTCTCCTCTTCCACCAAGAGATACGGTACCTGTTCCTATTCCGCCTAAAGGAAGAGCTATCTGAAACAAATGCTCCTTATCATAATGCTTCAACACAGGCCAATCAGACGGTTTCCATTCCTGAGCAGACAATGAGCCCGCTGCCAAAAGAGCCAACAAGCTCCATTTCTGTAAATGTGTAATCATATATATTTAATTTTATCTATTACCAATTAGGATTTTGAGTTAAATTAGGATTTTTATCTCTTGCTGACTGAGGGATCGGCCACAGATAATGTTTTTGCGGATCGAATGTGCGTTCCTGCCCAAGGAATTTTTCCTGAGTATAATCTCCGATAGCAGTATGCTCATCCTTATTGATACCATATCCGGGTTGATTCAATACAACTTCTGCCGTTTTCCAGCGCAAAATATCAAAATAACGCTTATGTTCACCAACAAATTCATGCCTTCTTTCTTCCCTGATAATAGTACGCATTCGTTCCTGATTTCCAAGTTGACTGTCGACTCCGGGCAAACCGGCACGTTTTCTGACCTGATTGACCGCCCATACTATTTCTGCATTATACGGCTCATATTCGTTCAAAGCCTCTGCATAAATCAACAATGTTTCCGCATAACGATACAGGCTGAAATTCGTCCATGAAGCATCAACTTTCTCCAATTCCAAATCGTTATATTTCAAATACATATATCCCGTTATTCCGCCACCCTCATTATTAATGCGTTCCGGATTATTATAAGCCGGATGAGGCATATACGGAGTATAACTTCCATCCGGTCTGAGAATATCCACCCCCGGCAACATAAATGTTTTCTTCAAGCGCGCATCCCGGTTCTCCCATGGGTGTTCCATATCATACAAAGAGGATTCATAAATAGTCTTTCCATCAGTCATCTCATACGAATCAACCAAATCTCGTGTCGGGCAAAAACTAGCCCATCCTCGACCTGTCACCCCAACTCCCGATGGTGAACATAACACAGGCAACATATGCGTCAATTCATCCTCCATATACTGATGGGCAAGAATAACTTCTTTATTATTATTGTTGGCTGCAGCTTTGAACAAAAAGGCAAAATCATTTTCCAAACCATATAAATTAAGGTCAATCACCTTCTTTGCCAACGAAGCTGCTTCCTTCCAAAGTTCTTTTGCCTCCTCTCCCTGATGAAACTTTTTATAACTTGCCATATCCAAATACATATCAGCTTTCAACATCAAAGCGGCTCCCTTAGTTATACGGCCCACATCATCTCCCGAATAAGTTTCCGGCAAATATTCTATCGCCTTATCCACATTTTCAATGGCATAGTCCAGCACCTCCTGCTTAGGAGAACGAGGCAATGCAGCCTCTTCCAAAGAAACAGGTTTTTCCTTAATGAGAGGAATATCCCCAAAATGCCGCGCCATCCTGTAATATTTCAACGCTAAAATAAAACGTATCTCTCCTTCAAAACGCTGTTTTTTTTCTTCTTTTATTTCCATTCCCTGAAGTTTGTCCAAACAATAAAGAATGCGATAAATATGGTCGTATTTCCATTCTTCAGACAAATAGCCTGTAGCCGCATTATGTATTCCCTGGCAAATATATCCCAAACCATTCTCTCCCCACGAGTTCGTCATCAAAGAGTTGTCACTCTCACAATCTCTCCAAAAATCCCTTTCACCCGGCAATAACGGATACAGGGCATTTACTCCTTTCTCTACATCTGCTTCTGTTTTCCAAAAAGTATTTGCAGAAGCTTGTTCCAACGGATCACGGTCTAAAAAATCTGCACAACCAGACAATGTAAGCACAGCAACAAATAAAATATAAAAACGATAATGTCTCATACTGTTATTAGAATTGAAGATTTATACCAAATGAAAATGTTCTGGACAAAGGATACCATCCGCCCTCCGGATCAAAGCCATCGTAGCCGGTAATGGTCGCTAAATTCTGTCCTGACAAATAAAGTCTCAGATATTTAATATTCACCTTTTCCAATAATGCTTTTGAGAAAGTATAACCAATCTGCACATTTTGGATTTTCAGGTAATCGGCATTACGCAACCAATAGCTATTATATTGAGTATCATTAGCCGTATTCGTTAAAGTAAGCCGGGGATAAGTGGCATCCGGGTTATTTTCACTCCATGCATCCAAATGCATAGGGCGTGCATTCTGAGATAAATAGAAAGCCCATCCTTCATAACCGGATATGTATTTCTTCACATTCAATTTACCATACATATTCATGGAAAAATCAAAGTTCTTATACCCAAAATGCAAGTTCAACCCATAATTAATCGGTAATTTATCATTCAAGATAACACGGTCATTACCGTCAATAACTCCATTGTCATCTTGATCTTTAAATTTTATGTTACCGGGAAGAACATTTCCTTGCTCAGCATGATTCTTTATGTCTTCTTCACTCTGAAACAATCCCTCGGCTTCATAACCGAAAGGTAACTGATACTGCCCGTTTAAATAGGTCACTGCATTTCCCTCAATCCATTTATCCGAATTTCCCATTTCCAGCACTTTATTTTTTGAGAAGCTCGCATTCATATCTACTCCCCATGAGAAATCTCCTTTACTGTCATTATAAGACGTCAGAATATCCATCCCTTGATTTCTCATTCTCAACAAATTTGAAATCGGAGCAGAAAGTCCGAATTCAGAGGGAACAGGAGGAGTATATAATATATTACGACGAAGATTATTAAAATAATCAACAGACAGTTTGATACGTTGATCCCACATTCCAAAATCAATTCCAATATTAGCCAATTCTGAAACTTCCCAAGTAATATCAGGATTTATAGCGACATTATTATATGCACCACCAACCAATTTCCCATTAAACGAATAAATTTTAGGATCATAACTTAAGACTTGTGCAGTCGGATAATAGCCTACTTTTTCCGCATCTCCTAATGTTCCCCAAGATCCCCTGATCTTTAATTCGGACAACCAGGAAGATGCTCCTTCCATAAATTTCTCACGATGAATATTCCATCCGGCAGAAAATGAAGGGAATACCCCCCATCTATGTCCCTCTGCAAAGCGAGAAGAACCATCTGCCCTTAAACTTGCTTCAAATAAGTAACGTCCCTGATAGTCGTAATTAACACGTCCAAACCAAGACTGTATAGCCACATCACGAGTTGTCGAACTTCCATTCTGCTTATTATCACTACCTACCCCCAATACATCAATATCATCAAACGGCATATTATCTCTGGAAGCCCAAAATCCTTCCTGCTTGAAATATTCTTGGGAATAACCAGCCAAAAATTTGAAATGATGTGAGTCTGCCAACGTAAGCGCATAATCAGAAGTAAACTGCAATTGTGTACGGTATTGATAAGCATTAGAATCTTTCAAAGAAGAAACAAGATTTTCCGTCTTTGCCACATTTCCCTCGGCATCATATAAATAATAAGTCTTTACACGGTCTTTTGTCGTCTGGTCATGCGTATAAGCAGATATGTTTGCTTTTATATTCCAATCTTTCAAAGGAGTATAAGTAGCACTAAATATAGCAAGCATCTCTTTGTGACGTTCTTTTGAATAACCGGCCTCATTGACACCGGCAATAGGGTTTCCTCCCATCGAAGAACCAACCCCATATAGTCCGTTAGCCTCATAAATAGGAGTAACAGGTGATATTCTCGCTGCCTGAGTTTGCCAAATTGTTGTTCCTCCCTGCGGATTCTTTATATTTGTCTGTGTATATTGCAAATTAACCTGCGCAGACAAGTTCTTTAACAGTTGGAAGTGTAAATCAGGTTTGAATATCAAACGGTTATAATCATTGTTAGGTAAAGTACCCTCCTGATAGTCGTTCGAAAGAGAAAAACGATAAGTAATGGATTTCTCTTTACCCGAAACAGCCACATGAGTATTATTAATCAATGTATTTTTACGGTATATTTCTTTATACCACTTATTATCTGCATATTTCCCGTTCTTCAAATCCTGTATGCCTTGTTCACCAAAAAAGGCAGCTTTACCGTCATTAACCATTGCCTCATCATACAAACGCATATAATCTTCGGCACCGACAAAATCCAATTTGAACTGTGGATTCTGAATTCCTATATTGGTAGAAAAGTCAACAACCGGCCGTTCTGAGGTTTGCCCCTTCTTTGTTGTTACCAACATAACCCCATTTGCCGCACGTGACCCATAAATAGAGGCAGAAGCAGCATCCTTCAAAATAGAGATACTTTCTATGTCATTAGGATTCAATGTATAAAGATTACCGGGCACACCATCTATCAGAATAAGAACACCGGAGCTTCCTCCAATCGTGGAAGTACCGTGGATATTTATAGTAGCTCCGGAGCCAACCGCACCACTACCCTTGGTTACTGTCATACCGGGAACCGAACCTGCCAACAACTCCTGAACGTTGGTAACAGAACGCGCCTTCAATGCCTTATCTGCTTTAATAGTTCCAATAGAACCTGTCAAGTTAACCTTTCTTTGTGTACCATATCCTACTACAACAACCTCCTCCAATGCTTGTGTATCCTCCTTTAAAGTCACAACCAGCATCTTGCCGTTTTGCGGTTTCAACTGTCGGGTCTCATAACCAATATAAGAGATTTCCAAAACAGCATTATTCATTGCATTCAGAGTAAAATTACCATCAAAATCAGTTATTGTACCATTGGAAGTACCTTGTACTATCACTGTTGCGCCAATTACCGGCTCACCATTTACATCAATCACCCTTCCTGTCACCTCACCTTGCTGCTCACGATTCAGCGGTTGCCGGGCTCTTTTAATAATTACTTTTTTATCCTGAATTTCATAACTCAAACCGGACTGTCCTTTCAAAAGTTGTTTTACAACTTCTTCTATTACCGCATCTTTTACAGAAATGGAGACACGCTTTTTCGTATCCAAATCAAGGGATGAAAAGACAAATGAATATCCTGATGATTTTTTTATTTGTTCGATAGCTTCCTTTACTGTTATATTATTGGCTTTCAATGTAATATCCTGAGAGAAAGCCGATAAATTAAAGCAAAGTGCTACTGAAGCTACTAAAATAGCCTTATCAAAACATCTCATAATTCTTCTGATTTTTAAAATAAATAAATTAGAATAAGGTTATAAGAATTAAAGATTTACTATATTTGCTACTTCTTTAACTCAACAAGTGTTTTTGAAAAGAATACTTGATTTGATTTAATCGGGAGGGTGTGGCCGCATCCTCCTTTTTTATATCAAGCATCTCCTACTTTACACATCAACCGGTAGAAATTATTTGCTTCATAAATTTAGATTTTTAGGTTCTACAATATATTAATAAAGTATATACTTTCCATTTTCGTATCGGTAATTCATCCTGCTGGTAGAAGCTATGGTTTCAAGCACCTCTTCAATGGTATTTTTATTTATCATAAAATCACCATAAAAACGTCTATCCCGCAGTGAGTCCGCAACTTCGATACGCACATCATAACTTCGCATCAGTTTTTTTGCAATATCCTCTAACAACTCTTCATCAAAAAACAGTTTATTATCTCTCCAAATATTTGCATACTCTACATTCGCTTTCGATTTAACCATTTCGCCAGTCAATTTATTCAGCACCATCCGTTCATTCGGTTCCAAATAAAGTTCCTCCATCGCTTTTATCCCATTCTGCAGTGCTACCTTTCCTTCTACCAAACTAATCATCACCTCCTCGTCATTGGAATAGTTCTTAAAATTGAATTTTGTTCCCAATACACGGAGATTCACCTCTTTGGTACAAACCTCAAAGGGTACTTTCTCATTGTGGGCAACCTCAAAATAGCCTTCTCCTTCTAATGTCAACTTACGGTCATCTACACCAAATCCCTGAGAATAAGTAACTTTAGAACCGGCATTTAACCAAACCAAACTTCCATCAGGCAAATTTAATTTTGTATGTGTACCTAATGAAGCTTCCACCACTATATCCGAAAAGTTCTGTTTTACTGTATGTTTTCCCTGATAATAAGTGGCAAAAGGAACTAATAATACCAAAAGCACAGCAGCCACACGATATAACATTTTCCAAGAGAAAGAACGTCTTGCCGGCTTTTCTTTTTTCGGGAATATAGCTGCCCGCTGCTGAAACAAAGTAAAAGCCGCATCTTCATCAAATGGTTCAACACTTCCCGATACTCCCGAAGAAAACCAAAGTTCTAACTTATTCCGAACATAAATACGGTTAGCTTCCGATTCCATAGTCCATTTCTGCAACTCGGAAAAAGAGGCTTTATCCAAATTCCCTGATAAATAAGATGTAATCAATCCGTCTATATCGTTATATTCTTCTTTCATCTGCATATATTAAGTGCTGTTATTATATAAGGCAAAAAATAAGTTTTAAAGGGTAGTCAAAATGAAGTTTTTTTTCAATTTCCTAAAAAAACATAGAGAACAAGTAGTTTCAGGTACTTTTCCATCCGTTGCTGAAGACAGGATAATGCTTTCTTCATGTGGTATTTAACCGTGTTTACCGAGATATTAAGTTCTATTGCTATTTCTTCGTATTTTTTCTGTTCAAAACGATTCTTTTTGAACACCGTTCGACATTCTAAAGGAAGTTCTTCAATATTCCGAATCAGTTCACTTTCCAATTCCTGCTCCAATAAATAACCCAAAGGATGCTCATCTTCGACAAAAACCCGATCCAGAAATTCCATATTTTCCGGAAGAAAAAATGAAGAAACCAAAAGTTCCTCCCGCCTTCTTAACGAATTCAGCTCATTCAAACAACGATTACGGACGGCACGCATAAGGTATGCACGAATTGAATATTCAATTTCAATATCGCTCCGGTGCTCCCACAAATAAAAAATTGCATCATCCACTATTTCCTCAGCCAGAGCAGCATCAGCCAACATTTGGTTCGCAAAACGGCAAAGCAATACATAATGCTGTTTATATATGTATTTAAAAGCATCTTCGTTTCCTTGCTTCAACTGCTCTATAATAAGTTTTTCCATAGCCATCATTAAAGTTATAAACAATAAAAATCAGTAACTCTAATACGGTGTTTCATCAGAAATATAAATTACATGTTCCATCGTAGTAGATTATAGCATTTAACTTAAAAATCCGTATTGAACTTGTGAAGTTCATTCCACGGGTATGGGAAAATTCATACAACAATACATAGCCCGGTAAATGAAATGGTTACATCATCTGATAACATGATAAATGACATGCCAAACGGTGTGTACGCATAATGACGCGGCCAAAATTCCTATCTACAAGCACTCTTTTTGTTGCCATATCAGGCGCAAAGATACATTTTTAGACGAAAAAAAATAGGATTTTACGACTTTTCCCGATTTTGCACCGCCCAACAAACAACCGTTCGGTGAATACCATCAGTGCCGATTACATCCGCCACTATAATTACTTCCGATTTCATCACCTTCAAATAAATATCCCGCCCATCATCTGAAACAGGGTTACCCCGGTAGATCCTCTATTCTCATAATATAAGGATTTGAGAAGAATTGAAAAGGATAAAAAATGAAAGGAGGATGAATCAGATAAAAAATAATTGTTACCTTTGTCAGGTTCGATGAGAAACATGCACGTACGAGTTTGGTTACATTAAAAAATAAAAGACTGATATACAATGTACAGAGCAAACATCGGTACTTTTGCGCAAATTATGAAACGAAATCAAATGGAAGATACAAAACATATCAAAATAAGCGAATACAATTACCCGCTGCCCGATGAACGGATTGCAAAGTTTCCGCTGGCAGTACGTGACCAATCCAAGCTGTTGGTATACCGCCACGGCGAAGTAAGCGAAGATACATTCACTGCGCTGCCTGAATATCTGGAGCAGGGCGAACTGATGATATTCAACAATACAAAGGTGATTCAGGCACGCCTGCACTTTCGCAAGGAAACGGGAGCTCTGATTGAAGTATTCTGTCTGGAGCCGATACAGCCGAACGATTATGTACTGTCCTTCCAGCAAACGAAAAAATGCAGCTGGCTCTGCATGATTGGCAATCTGAAGAAATGGAAAGAAGGAGCACTGAGCCGCATGGTAGACGTGAAAGGGAAACAGGTGACACTGACTGCCATACGCAGTGAATGTCGCGGCACAAGCCATTGGGTAGATTTTGAATGGAATGATGACAGCATCACCTTTGCCGACCTGCTGGAAGTGGTGGGCGAACTGCCTATTCCTCCCTACCTCAACCGAGACACACAAGAAAGCGATAAAGAAACTTATCAGACGGTCTATTCCAAAATAAAAGGGTCGGTAGCCGCCCCCACCGCCGGACTGCACTTCACCGAACGCGTATTGCAAGCATTGGATGCCCACGGTATCGACCGCGAAGAACTGACCTTGCACGTAGGTGCAGGCACCTTCAAGCCCGTGAAAAGTGAAGAAATAGAAGGACACGAAATGCATACGGAATACATCTCCGTCAACAAACGGACCATTGAGAAACTGATTGCACACGGAGGGCATGCCATTGCCGTAGGAACCACTTCGGTGAGAACCTTGGAAAGCCTGTATTATATAGGAGTAGCTATCAGCCGCAATCCCGATGCCAACCAGGAAGAACTGCACGTGCAGCAATGGATGCCTTACGAAGAGAAAAATGGCATCGGCACTATACAGGCTTTACAGCATATACTCGATTATCTGAACCGTCACCACATGGAAGCATTGCACACCAGTACGCAAATCATCATTGCTCCGGGCTACGAATACAAGATAGTGAAGAAGATGGTTACCAATTTCCACCAACCGCAAAGCACATTACTGCTATTGGTTTCTGCCTTTGTGAGAGGAAACTGGCGAAAGATTTATGACTATGCTTTGGAACATGATTTCAGGTTCCTGAGCTATGGAGACAGTTCGTTGCTGATCCCCTAAAACTTCATCACAGATATAAAGCCTTTCTTCCGTATTATTAAGGCTTTTTATACAAATGTTTACTACATCCTACGACAGCAGGACGTATATCCTATTGCAATGGGGCGTCTTAGTATGCTGTATAAAAAGAATTAGTCATCCGTATAAAAAGTCTTAGCTATGCCCAAGAAGCAACTTGGAAAAAGACATTGGTAAACGGAAATAGATTTTTAGTCAACGAGAAAAGAATTTGAGAATAATCCACTATTTTTGTATTTGAGTAAAAGACTATACACAATATGACTAGAAACGAACAATGAAAAATCCAATATGACAGCAGAAGAATTAGGTCAGATGATATGGAACGTGAAGGAGCTCCTTCGCAATGTATATGACAATAAGGACGTGGAGGATGTAATTCTTCCGTTCACTCTCCTCCGCCGTCTGGACTGCGTACTTGTAGGTTCAGAGGCCCTTGTGGCAACTAACATGAAGCAGCTTGAAGAACTTGGTCTTGAAGTAGAACCGGAAACAGAAGAATAAAAGAGTAAATACAAAGGCTGTCCCGAAT
>ENA-OPVU01001114-OPVU01001114.1-human-gut-metagenome-genome-assembly--contig:-NODE-1114-length-15008-cov-1.700328_pt1 | contig 15008 bp, 8 predicted proteins | sample MGYA00241497_ERZ501986 | MGnify/ENA primary metagenome ERZ501986 (study PRJEB25962, sample SAMEA2042995) | human gut metagenome | biome: human gut; feature: human-associated habitat; material: faeces...
TTTGAGAAGAGGGACAGGGCTGAGAATGTGATGCCTGATAGCTGTTCTGAGCCTGGAAAGTCTGCATAGACGGGGGATTTTGCTGTGCCTGTGTCTGCTGGCGTTCCTGAGGAGCGGAGAAGCTCTGACTGCCAGCCGTGCTGACTGCATTGTCGGAAGCTCCGCTTTTTTTGTAAAGACGCATCATTTCGTCCTTGTAGCGCTGCGCCATGTTGTTAAGCTCGTTACCGTTCAATCTGCATACCTCCGATATTTATTGTTATGATACACTTTTGTGTGTCTGACAATATATATTCAGCACAGTATGGAGATATGCAAAAAGGAGCGATGCACAAGGTACGGACAAATCAAAAAAGACTGTCGCAGTTCAACTCTGCAACAGCCCATTTCTTTGTTATTTATGCGTAATGATATTTGTTTCGGTATTTGATAAGAAACGTTACCGTTACAGCCAGAGCCATGATCTCCGCTGCGGTAACAGCCAGCCATATGCCGTTTATTCCCAGGATAAGGGGAAGTATCAGCACGGATATCACCTGGAAAAGCAGCGTTCTGAGGAAGGATATGGCTGCGGAGACCGCTCCGTTTCCAAGGGCAGTGAACAGCGAGGAAGCATAGATGTTGAAGCCGCAGAGCAGGAACGACATGGAATAAAGCCTGAAACCGTGGCTTGTCATCTCGTAAAGCTCCTGGTCATAGCCTACAAAGATTTTTGTCAGTCTGCCTGCCATGAGTATCGAAAGAAGCGTTATGATGACAGCTGCCGCCGCAAGTATTTTCAGGCTGGTGGCAAAGAGATTTTTCAGCTCGCCGTGATTTTTTGCACCGTAATGATATGATGTGACCGGGGCGCTGCCTATCGAGAAGCCGATATATATTGCCGCAAAGATGTATGCCGCATACATTATAACGCCATATGCCGCAACGCCGTCCTCACCGGCTATCTTCATCAGCTGATAGTTGTAGAGCATATTTGCCAGCGACATTGCAATGTTTGTCATAAGCTCAGAGGAGCCGTTTATACAGGCATCGAGCAGCAGCTTCATATCAATAAGGGGCTTGCCGAGCTTCAGCAGGCTGGAATTTTTACGTGCAAAGTAGAACAGGGGAACAAGTCCGCCTATGCACTGGCTGAGAGCTGTCGCAAGAGCCGCTCCCTCTATGCCCCACTTGAAAACGGCGATGAAAAGGTAATCTCCCACAATGTTTGCGCCGCCTGCCGCAACCGTTACCGCAAGACCTATATGTGGCTTTGCGGCAGTGACAAAATAGCTCTGGAACACGTTCTGGAGCATGAAAGGCGTAAGCGCCAGAAGTATTATCCTGCCGTATGAAACGCAGTATTCAAGCATTTCCCCCTCAGCTCCCAGAGCTGCCGACAAGGGGCGCAGGGCAAGCTGACCTACCATGGTAAGGATAATTCCCAGAATTATAGCGGTATATACCATCAGCGAGAAAACGCCGTTTGCCTTTGCGTTATCGCCCTCGCCGAGAGTTTTTGCCGTAATGGCGCTTCCGCCTGAGCCTATCATAAAGCCCAGTGCGCTCATCATCATCAGTACGGGCATAATGAAATTAACCGCCGCAAATGGTGTCTTTCCGACGAAATTCGACACAAACAGACCGTCGATAACGCCGTAGATAGATGTGAATATCATCATCACCACCGACGGCAGAACGAATTTAAGCAGACGTTTGCAGGTAAAATGATCCGAAAGCTGTATCTTCATGCTGATCTTCCTTTCATGTTTTAATACTAATCCTGTAAATACAAAAAGCGCCCGATCAGGTACTTTTTTGTACCGTGACCGAGCGCACTCGACATCTTTTCCGACCGTTAAAGCTGCGGCTTTAAGTCCTCCGATGAACATAATAAGCAAATTATATACTAATGTATATATTATGTCAACAAATAAAATGTTATATACAAATGTATCAGATATTAACGGGCGTTTCAATGCTCTTTGATACCTTGTGTATGCAGTGAATGCACATGGGAAGCACGTACAGGAAAGCTGTCACCCAAGCGGTCTGGTCGGCAAAGCATATGGCAGTGTAGCCGAATGTGCCTACAAAGCCCATGCTTACGATGATCCTTGCCGCCATTTCTATAATGCCCGAGATTATGGCTCTGCCCGAGAAGCCAAGTCCCTGAATGCTCATTCTTACAACGCAGAGGGAACCAAGGCACCAGTAGAAGAAGCCAAGACAGCGCAGATATTTTGCCGCTGCGTCAAGTATCTCCGTTTCGGAGGGGTCAATGAATATGAGCGACAGCGTTCTGCCCAGAAAAATAAGCACCAGTCCAGACACAATTCCGTAGGCAACAGCGGAAGCCACTCCCTGAAAAATGCCCTTTTTTATGCGGTCGGGCTTGCCTGCGCCAAGGTTCTGTCCGCAGAATACGGACACTGCCGTTGCAATGGTGTCAAAGGGACACATGGCAAACTGCTTTATCCTCATTCCTGCGGTAAATCCTGAGATATATACGCTGCCCAGACTGTTGTTTGCGGACTGCATCACCATGCTGCCAATGGCGGTTATGGAGTATTGCAGACCCATAGGCACGCCCATTGTAATGAGCTGCCATATCATTTTTCCGTTTGCCTGCCTGTCCTGAGGGGAAAGGGCAAGCTCGGGGAAATGCTTTTTTATGTAGATGAAGCAGAGCACCCCGCTGACTGCCTGAGCGGTTACGGTAGCTGCCGCCGCACCTGCGCAGCCCATTCGGAACACTACTATAAATAAAAGGTCAAGGAAGATATTCAGCACCGAGGATATTCCCAGGAATATAAAAGGCGTTCTGCTGTCTCCCACAGCTCTGAGTATGCAGGCAAGGAGATTGTACAGCAGTGTAAAGGGTATGCCCAGAAATATTATCAGCAGATAGGAATATGCGTCCCCGAAGATATTGTCGGGAGTGGAGAGCATATGCAGTATGGCCGTACAGAAAACAGCGCAGACGGTGGTTATGATGACCGCCGCCCCTGCGGTGAGCAGTGCGGAATTGAATATGCAGCAGCGCATTTTGTCCCTGTCGCCCGCACCGAAATATTTTGCCAGCGGTATTCCGAAGCCGCAGCATATTCCCGTGCAGAAGCCCAGCACAAGAAACTGCACGCTCGATGACGCTCCCACGGCGGCAAGGGCGTTTGCTCCCAGCACTCTGCCCACAATGGCTGAATCTATTATGTTATAGGTCTGCTGCAGAAGATTTCCCAGCAGCAGTGGTAGGGCAAAGCTGAAAATAAGCTTCAAGGGGTTGCCCTCGGTCATGCTTTTAGTCATAATAACACTTCTTTCAGCGGCTCAGGTAATATGCCTTTGCCGAATGGGGCGCAAGGTCGGCGCTGATGTTATCGGCATGGAAAGCTTCATTGCTCCAAAGCTCGGTAATGTCCTTTGCCTCATATATCTCAAGCTCCGTAAGGGGGACTGATATGTCTGCCGCATTCTCGCCTATGTTGAAAAGCGCCGCATACTGACCGCCCTCTGCGTCAGCCGCAGTCCAGAGGACTATCTCGCTGCCGTTCATTTTTCTGCGCCATACCTGATGTGAGTGGCGGGCGTTTCGGTGCATTTTAAGGATACCCTCGTTTGTCAGCAGGCTCATGGTGAAATCATCGAATTTGGTCATTTCTCCGCCTATGATAAGAGGGGAGCGGAAGATGCTCCACAGGGTGAGCATTGTTACCTGCTCGTCCTTAGTGAACAGGGTGGTGATGTCGGGGGAGTAATCCTGCTTTATGTATCCTATGGGGAGCATATCGGCGTCGGGCCAGTGCCCTTTACAAATATACTTTTGCCATTTCCGGCAAAGTGGAAATTGTTCTTTCAGAGCCTCCCAGTCGTCCCAGAAGTCTTCGGAAATGCGCCATAGTTGGGCTACGCTTTGCAAATGTTTTATGTTCTCGACAGGGGCAGGGCCGGGAGAAAGGCTCAGGACAAAGGGCCTTTTTCTTTTTCTTGCGGCTTTGGTTATCGCTTCTATTTCGTCGTGTGCATAAATGGGAGATAGTAAATCGTCGGCCTTTACATAGTCTATTCCCCATGAATCATAAAGTTCGAAAAGCGAGTCGTAGTATTCCTGAGCTCCGGGCTTACTCATGTCTATCCCATAAAATCCGAAATACCATTTGCATCGAGAATCGGTATTGACAATGTCTCGTGCTCGATATGATGTCCCTTTTATGGGCGTATTAGCTTCGACCGCTTGAATGGGAATACCTCTCATGATGTGTATACCCAATTTTAAGCCTCTGCTATGCAGATAATCGGCGAGAGGTTTCAACCCTTCTCCGTTTTTTGCAGATGGGAATTTTTCCGTATCGACGATGAGGCGTCCGAATTTGTCGATGATTTGATGTGGCGTTGACGATTCATATTGCTCCAAAGTCTCCATGCCGGGCGCATACCAACCGGCATCGATAACAATGTATTCCCAACCGTATTTTTTCAGATTTTCGGCCATGAAGTCGGCATTGGCTTTAACTTCGTCTTCTGTTACAGAAGTTCCAAAGCATATCCAGCTGTTCCAACCCATCGGTGGGCGTTCGGCTAATATTGCGGTGGATTCCGGTTGGTTGGTTTTGTTGTCGTTGGTGCAATTAGAACAAAGTAGGAGTATGAGTAGCCCTATTGCAATTGAGGTTTTGATGTTCATGATATTCAGTTATCGGGGTTAGGATAAGTATGTTATACGTTATTGCCGAAGGATCCGGCAATAACGTATAGCAATAGTTTAATCTAATACGCAGCGGACACTATATCCTCTGTTCCTGTCGTAAGGATAAAGGGCGGCTCCTGAATCGTTAAGTGTGAATCCGTATGTTACTCCCTGATTGGGGAAGTTTACGGGATCGGGATTCCACGGGTACACATCTCCGTCTTTGGGAGCTGTCGAGGTCCAGAAATAGGTATTGGCAAAGGCTTCTATTACATCGTTTTCAGGTATGCTCCAAATGTATCCAGTCCCAGCCATATTGAATCCGATAGAGTTCATACCGACATCTCTGGCATTAGGATCCCAATAGCTTTTTTCTTTTAATATGGTGGCGGGCATAGTGGGGTCACCGCAAGCATTGATTAAGAAGTCCCATTCAGTTTTAGTCGGTATGTGCCAACCTTCGGGCGCTATACCTTGAATTTTTTCACCTTCTTCTGCTCCACGAGTGCCCCGCATGGTGGCGGTCCATGTGTAATACCCTCCGAAAACTTTTGTCCAAGATTCGTCTTCTCCTTCTTGGGGAGTATAGAATTTTACATCATTTTCTCCAAGAGGAGTTCCGTCGGAATAGGTCGTCGCTCTTAAATTGTCGGCCAACCATACGGCATAATCTTCGGATATAGGATCGAAAACACGACATACGCGATATTCTTCGTTGTCACGAGGATCGATGAAAGGTTTATAAAAACGGAACAATTTCATGCTGCGAATTTCGCTGCGGGACAAGGTTCCTTCGTTTTCACTTTCGACCGCCCAATATAATTCACCTCTTTTGTATTCGCCTACGCCCAGTTTACCGAGTAAGTCGTCGAGGTCTTGATGGGTGAGAGATGTGTACATTTCGGTTCCGATATCAATTCTCTCGATGTTGTTCATCTCTTCATCGAGGCTGAATATAAGAGCGTATGTAGCTCCTTCTTTATCGCTTTCCCATTCGAATTTCAGTTTTCGTGTGGGATTTTCGTACAAAAGATCAAACTCTTCCAAATCGTCGGGCGCGTATAGTGTAATGTTGCTCTCTTGCCCTTTGGGGTCATCGTCATTGTTGTCTTCGGAACATGAGGTCGTAGCAATGAGTAGTGTTGCTGCTAAATAAAAAAGTGATTTTTTCATTGTAATTGTGTTTTTAGGGTTGATGAATTATTTAGTGATTTGTATAGTACCGATTTGTAGCCAGTCGTTTATGAATTTCCCGTTTTTTACGGCAAGATTCAATCCCGGTTTTTGATTTTGGGTATCGTCTGTAATGGCAACTGCCAATATGTATTGTCCGGCTGGGACAATTAAAGATTCGCTGGTTTTATACGTTTTATCGGTTCCTTTTATCCATGCCGACGGTTCTGCGTTTTCATCGGTGATCCGTTGTTTTATTTCATGGCTTTCGGGATCGAGTAGGGCAAATGAAACTTTATATTTATAGTTCCATCTTTTGTTATTGTTGGGACATACGCCTACCCCGCTATTTCGCCATGTATGCTTTATGGATAATGTATTTCCCATTTGTACCGATGCTGGATATTCTATTTGGATAGGGGTTAATCTGTATCCACCGTTACTAATGAAGTCTTTTACCAAATCTTTGGCGTGGGTTATCCAACCTCTGGTTTCGGTAGCCTCTCTCAAATCGAGTGTATTGGCATGTCCTCGTATAGCGTCTTTATAAGCCTGAGTATAAAAGTCGGACCATGATTTGAATTTGTCGGCATAAAGCGGATCGGTGTTCCACGGTTGATAGCTGTCGGAATTTCCTCCCCAATAGCAGCCTTCGGCTATGAATGCTTTTTGTGGGAAAAGCGAGTTGATGATATTGACTTCTGCATCTTGGAACCAATAACTGCCGATTCCGTCACGGCGAGTCAAAAAATCGTGTTTGTCGATAGCCAATCGTTTTTCATATTCGAATCCTATTTCTGTTCCAAAGTTCACGACAAGCAAAACATTTTTGAAATTCTCGGCATATAGGTCTGTAATCCATTGATACACTTTGAATTTATTATTGTTGTTCAAATATTGTACGTGATGCCCTTCACCCCACCAGCCTAAATTGTAAGCGTCGATAAAATCTACTTGTTCGGGATTGTCGAATTCTTTGGCGAAAGCACGGATAAAATTCCCGAATTTTTCCTGAAAGACGGGGTCGTCGGCATAGGGAGTCCAGTTGTTGTTTTCATTTGCAGGGTCCCAGAGCTTATGGACTGCATAACCTTTGGCTCCGGCCTCTCTTACGAAGTCGGGAGTACCGTTATGAATATTGTCTTGTCCGTCGATGTAAACTCTGAATGCCAATTTCAATCCTCGGTCAAGGGCGCCTTGAATGAGCGCTTTGAAATTCTCGTCATGTTCCCATGCGTATTTACCTTCTTCTGGTTCGAGCTCAGACCATCGGGAACGCCAATAGAAAATAGAAGCATATTTTTCTGCTGCGGCTCCCTGTTGATTCCAATAGGTATTCGCTTGTGCGACGTAGTCGTTTGCATCGTCGTATAAAGTCCAACCCGATGCTGGATTGCGGATAAGTGTATTCAGGTCGGGTTCGAACGAGATTATTTCATCTCCCGATTGTAGATTGTCTCCGCCACTGTTCTTTTCACTGCACGCTGTAAGATTCATGCAGATACAAAATAGGAATAAATTAGGAAACAGATATTTAAAATTTAATTTGTTCATAACTAAAAACCTTCGTTATTTTTAAGATTTGGATTTTCATAAATTACCGATTGTGGTATTGCATATAGAATGTGTTTGGGTTCGGCCATAAGCTTGCCACGAGCAATGGCATTGGATATTAGTTCTCCATGACGAATCAAATCGGGGCGACGCATGCCTTCCCAACAAAACTCCCAACCTCTTTCTTTTAATAGGTGTGCTCTGAATGCATCTTTATCGGTTATATCATTTATCTCTTTTTCGTATTTGCTGCCTTTGTAATTATCGAATGCTCGTTCCCGTATTTCATGAACGAGGTCTTTGGCCTCTTGGGTCGGACCGTATATTTCGTTCAGAGCTTCGGCTCTGGCCAATATTACTTCGGCATATCGGTTTATTACGTATTCGCTGGCATCCCATTGCCCTGTCGTGCTAGGATTTTCTTGGTATTTCATTGGAACAGCACCCGGTTTACCCGTGTATTCAGTACGGCGGTCGACCATCTTTTTTCCATTCCAATAGGTCGCCAACAAAGCATTTCTCCGTTTGTCTTTGGGATCATAGGTGTCGTAAAAATCCCAGGGAACAAGGAACCCTCCCCATTTAGTCAATGCTATTCCGTTTTGCGATACATAATCGGCGGGTAATGCATGTGCGAGGAAACAGTTTCCTAAGCCGCCTTCGGGGAAATTGGGTATTGGGAAAATTACTTCGCTGTTCCTTTGATTCGAAGGAGACCATATTGACATGTAATCTTTTTGCAGGGAGTATTCTCCGTCTTTTATCATGACTTCGGTAATCGAATCTACCCGATTCCACCACATCATAGCTTTGCCTTCGTCGTTTCGATAGTGGCGTTCTTGACCGGCTTCATGCATATAGAGTTTCAACATATACATTTGAGCGATACCTTTGGTCATTCTCCCGTATTCGCTTGCCGCGAGCAGACTGGCCGGTTTCAAATTTTCTTCTGCTTCTTTTAATTCAGTGTCTATGAAGTTGACATACCATTCTATCGAGGGCCGTTCTGGCATATAAGATTGGGCTTTTTGAGGATCGAGGGCTATATCTGGATCGGTAATTAATGGTACTGTTCCGTAGAGATCATATAGATCATATGCCCACATAGCTCTGAGACATCGGACTTCGGCCATATATCTGCGTTTTATTGGAGCGGATATAGATATTTTTCGCATGCGTTCCAGCAGAGAGGTCGCTTTGGTAACAGCGGGAACTAGTCCGGTATAAAATTGCCCTAAATCGGTTGTTTCAGCAGTCCACAGAAAATCGAGTTGTTTGTCCCATACCCAGTTGCAGTCACATTCATCGGTACAACCGATTTGCATAGTTAGTAGAGAACCCCATGCACAATTATAGCGATCCCAGCCTCCGCCACGTAGTTCGTGGTATATCCCGGTGACAGCGGCTTTGACATCGTTTTCGGTAGTCATCACGTTATCGGAGCCAAGTTGATCATAAGTTTCGTTTTCCAAAGAGCACGAATATGCTGCTATGAGAAACAGCGAGGAGAAAAATATATTTTTAGTTTTCATAATTCATATAGGATTAAAAGGTTATGTCCACTCCAAAAGAATAGGTACGTTGATTGGGGTAACCGGCTTTGAAATCGGTTTCCGGGTCATTGCCAGAGTAAGGTGTAATTACGAAGGGATTTGAAACATCTGCAAAAATCCGGGCTCTGGAAAATACTTTCCGTATCCATTTTTGAGGAAGTGTATAACCCAGAGTGATATTTTTACAGCGTATGAACCAAGCGTCTTCCCACAGATAATCAGATGGCTGCGGGTATTGGCTTACGAATCCAGACGGATATTTGCTGTGTGGGTTTTCACTAGACCAACGTTCGGATATTTCTTTCATCATGTTTTGTCCGTTTAGAATAAAACGAATATTGGGAATGGAGAATTTTCCACGCGTGGCGTTGTTGACGATTCGGTCGAACATGCCGTAAAAGAATATATTCAGATCGAAACCTTTGTATTCGAATGTATTTCCAAATCCGATTGAGAAGCCCGGATCGTATGTTCCCAATAATACGATATCCGCTTCATCGATAATCCCGTCCGGGGCATCTGTGTATTGAACGTTTCCGTTTTCATCGGGTATAAGGTTCCCGAAGTCGTCTCGGAGATAACCGTTTACGTCTTTTATTTTATATTCACCGGGCAGCAGGTTGGGCATGGAAGCGGGAGGTGTCTCGTCTATACCCAGAACTCCGTCGGATAGGTATCCGTAGTGAGCTCGAATGGGATCATTCGCTTTTTGCCAAGGGCTTAGTTCGTCTTCGGGATTACGCTCTTTCCAACGGTCTACATATCGGGTGAAATTAAGTTCAGTGTCCCATTTGAATTCTCCTGTAAAATTTCGGCTTTTCAAGGAAATTTCTATACCGGTACTTTGAGTTTTTCCGATGTTGGCGGCTACCGTAGATACTTCCATGAATGATTTTAGCGAGCGGTAACCCAAAAGGTCTTTCACTTCTTTTTTAAAATATTCGAATGTACCACTTAACCGTTGGTTGAAGAATCCGAAATCCAAACCAAAGTTAAATTCGGTTGTTGTTTCCCATTTTAAATCTGGGTTGGCGATTTGCGATTTTGCCGTTCCGGTGTTAATCGAATTGCCAAACACATATTGTTGCCATGCTGCCGTATAGTATTCAAAGGCGTTATTCCCGATTTCACTGTTACCCGTCTGACCTAAACTTATTCTCATTTTTAAGTCGGAGAGGAAGTCGACGTCTTTTAAAAAGTCTTCCTGTTTGATACGCCATGCAAATGCTCCCGACGGGAATATTCCGTATCGATTGTTTTCACCGAATCGGTTTGAGCCATCGACACGAGCAGTGAGAGTGAAAAGATATTTATCGAACAAGTTATAATTTATTCGACCGAAGTAGGAGATGAACATAGTTTTTGACTTGTTGGAAGCTACCGTGGGGCGGGCTGCTTCTCCGGAAGCCAGTGAGTTGTATTTGAATATATCGGTGAAAAATTGTGAATTGGCGGCAGAGAATCCTTCGTTGTTGAAATCTTGATAGGAATATCCTGCTAAAATATTGAACTTGTGCGCTTTTGCAATATTGAAATTATAGTTTACGGTTGCTTCTAACAAGCGGTCGAATTGCTGTGCCATACTTTTGCTGGCTTTTCCTCCTTCTTGCTTACCGTATAATGTAGTAGTGGGTATGTAGGAATTTCTTACACCGTTTTGGTCATCGAATCCTATATTGATTTTCGCAACCAATCCTTTTATGATTTCTGCTTGAAGAAAAGCGTTCACCAATAATCTTTTAGTTTGTGTATAGTCATCTATTTCGAGCATAGAAACAGGATTGGGTACAGTAGTCATTCGATCGCTTTGCGCATAATCCCCGTTTTTGTCTCTGACAGGTGTCGTCGGGTCGTACGACATAGCCGAGTTTATCAATCCAGAGTTTTCGAAGTCTTCTGTTCCCAATGGAACATTCGAGGACTTGATGTAACTTTGAGTCGCATTGATTCCGTATTTGAATATTTTATTTATTTGATGTTCGATGTTCAGACGTCCGGTATAGCGGGTGAAGTCACTGTTTCGAACAACTCCGTTTTGATCGAAGAAGTTGAATGATGCCATGTATTTCAGGTTGGAAGTTCCGCCAGATACCGATAAGTTGTGTTGGTGAATCATACCTTCTCTGGTAATTAAGTCATACCAGTCGGTTCCTTTCCCCGCATTTTTTATATCTTTTGCTTCATAAGGATAGACGATGGGGTCTTTTATCGACGATGGGTTCGTATTTCCGTATGGATATACTCTGTTGTTATAGAGCCATTGCTCTTTGGCGAATTTGTTGGCTTCGGTCATGAATTCTTCGGCCGTCATCATTTCCGTCTTGTTGGCAATTTGTTGGACGCCATAGTTTGCGCTGTAATTGACAACGGGTTTTCCCTCGCGTCCCTTTTTAGTCGTAATGATGATAACACCGTTCGCAGCTCTTGCTCCGTAAATAGCCGTGGAAGAAGCATCTTTTAGAATCTCTATGGATTCGATGTCGTTAGGGTTGATAGAGTTCAGAGGATTACGAGACCCGAAATCGCTATATCTGTTGTCTGCCGCCGGTTCGACTTGGGATCCTCCTACTGGAAATCCGTCGATGATGTATAAAGGTTCGTTTCCGGCTCCGGTAGATGCTTCGCCTCGTATACGCAGAGTGACGCCGCCACCCGGTTGTGCGCTGTTTTGAACCGATGTTATCCCGGCGGCTTTTCCCGATAACATGTGAGAGATCGATGTGTTGGCTGCCATCGGAAGATCTTCGGTTTTTACCGAGGTAACAGCTCCTGTCAGGTCGCTTTTTTTCATACTGCCATATCCGATAACGACCACTTCGTCGAGGTCATTTATCTTTTCTTGTAGGGTGGCGTTCAATATATTCCCTTTTCCTAATTTTAGTTCTTGGGTATCGTAGCCTACATAAGAGAATTGTATAACAGATTTGTCGGGTACAGTTAAAGAATAATACCCGTCTATATTGGTTATCGTGCCTTTGTTGGCTCCTTTTGCAATGATACTTACCCCGATGAGCGGGTCACCTTGTTTATCGGTTACTCTACCGGAGATTTTTTTGCTTTCGGCTGTGCTTCCTGTTTGTTTCGAATCTTTTTCAGGGGCTTTAATGATTCTTACCATTTTACCTTCTATTTCGAAAGAAACCGGTTGGTTTTGGAATATGGTTTCCAATACCTTTTCGATAGGTTGGTTTTGCAAATCGGCATTGACTTTTTGTCGTAAGTTTACATCATTTGTTTTGACAGAGAAAGAATACCCTTCTTGATTCCGAAGAATTTCCAAAGCTCTTTCTACTGTTATATTCGGGAAGTTGACAGATATGTTTTGTCCGTATCCCATAAAGACGAAGCATAATAAAAATGGGATTATGCCTTTCTTGCATCTTCCGACAATGTCGGCGAAGTGATGAATTTTGTGCCTTTTCATGATAAATTAGTTTGATTGTCAATAAATTTCTATGATTTTACCATCTCGTTTGATTGTTAAATATCCGTCTAAATTCATGGCCGATAGAATGTCGTCTAAAGTTTCGTTGTTGACAAATGCCATGTGATAAGGAATTTGTTTGAGTGAATCGTTTTTGATAATTATGTTGACATCGAAATTCCGCTCTAACTGTTTGGCAATATCTTCCAATGTTTCGTTTTTGAAATAGTATTTTCCATCTTTCCATGAAGAATAGTCGGATAGGATAAAATTTTTCTTTTCCAGATTGTGGGTTGTGCGATTGTAATAAACTTGTTCGCCCGGAGAGAGGATACATTTCATTTCTTGGTCTGTCGTACTCGGATAACAGAACGCTACCGATCCATCGAGAAGGGCTACTTCTATTCTGTTGTCGTTGCTGTACGATTTTAAATTGAATTGGGTTCCTAAAACTTCTATACTGCTTTCGTTCGATTTAATGATGAATGGTTTTTCTTTATTTTTTGCCACAGAAAAATGACCTTCTCCCGTAAAGAATATTTGCCGGAAACGGCCGATGAACTCTTCGGGGTAAATAATAGTGCTGCCGGCATTCAACCATACAGTGGTGTTATCGGGCAAAGTGATATGTTTGATGTCGCCATATCCGGCACTTTTTTCTATCCACACTATGTTTTCTTCTTTTTGGTGTTGATAGAATAAGTACCCCGAAAATATAATCAGAGGGAGAATGAGGATTGCCGCAATACGTTGTATCCAGAGAAACAAGTTTGGTTTTTTAGACTTGTTTTCTTGGGGTGCGGAGCTCAGTAATCGAGCTTTGAATTGTTCGAAAGCGGCTTGTATCTCTTCGGGAGAAGTAGATGATGTAGTATCTTCCAATTCTTCCCATAAGGAGAATAATAACTTTTTGGCTTCTTGGCTGTTACCGTTCTTGAAAAACCAACGTTCGACCTTATTGCTTATTTTGGGCGTGCACCGGTCGAAAAAATAACTGGATAGTTCTTGTCTGGTTGGAGTTGGATTCTGCATAATTTTATCTTATATAATATTATACGATTGAAGGAAATTACACACGTAACGACCGTGAAAAAAATTTAATATAAATCTTTATTGGTAAGAAAATGACGATAGGAGATAACAGCTATTTATTTAATAAAGAATATAAATAGCCAGAAAAGGAAGTCTCCTAAATTTTTTTTAATGGTAGCCAATGCGAGGCTGATGTGTTTTTCTACCGTACGTTTGGATAAACCGAGGGTTTTGGCGATTTCGTCATTGCTTAAGAATTGTTCTCGGCTCATTTGGTATATTGTTCTTCGTTGCGGAGGCATGTTTTGCAACGTACGATTGACAATGGATTTTATTTCTTTGATGTTATATTCCGAATCGATTTCGTACTGTAAATTTTGTGGAGTAGACAACATTTTTTCTTGGTATCCGAGCGAATAGTGTTTTTCTCGAAAAAAGTCGTAAACTTCATTTTGTACGATGGTGAATATGTAACTGCTCAAAGTGTTGTCGGACGAGAGTTTTTCCCGATTGGACCACAACTTTAAGAATACATTTTGTGCTATTTCCTCGGCTTCGTATTGATCTTTTATCATACCGAATGCAAAGCTTTTAACCCGAGGATAATATGCGTTGAACAAAATCTCGAATGTTTTGATTTTGCCTGCACGTATCTCTTCTATTTGTTGACTGGTGATTTGCATAAAGTGATGCTGTCGAGGAGCAGCTTGTTTTATCGGCATCAAATTACGGTAAAAAATGATAGAAAAACAATATTTAAGGAATGAAAAGAATGAAGTTTTATAATTCTAAAAAATCTACATAGATAAATCAATAATTACCTATGTAGATTTTTTAGAATAAATATTAATATTTATTGGTATAATTGTTTCCAACGGAGATTTTCTTTGTAGGCCGCTTGATTAAAACGTTTCCATGATTTATTTGAAGGTGAGGTCCAGCCACATTCGGCAAAAGCCGCTATACGAGGATATAATTTACGGTACATGTCCGAAGGGGTAGGTATCCATTCTCCCCACATTTGGGCTCCTATTCCGATAATTAAATCCGTTTCTTTTCCGGTGATACCCGCCAAAGGATCGAAATGGTATGCTTTTTCGAGAGAAGTGTATGCCGTGTCATAATCGAGGTAGGTATATTCGTGATAGGAGTTAACCACTTGGTATCCTTTTTTGACTGTTTGTTTGATCAAAGAAGGGTCTCCTCTCCAAAAATGTACGATGGTTCCTTCTGCAAGCGATGCTCCGGAGGCTGCATCCTCAAAATCGGTGTAATCGTGTATTTTAACTCCGGTAATTTCATTCCAGCCCATCATGTGCTTTTTTTTGCTTTCCAGGTAATGGGAAATGGTATTTGTGAACCATATTTGGAGATCGGCAGGTGTTTTTATATTCTGTTCTTTCATGAAATTACGTACCTGTGCCGATTTTTTCCATTGGTCGTATTTGACTTCGTCTCCTCCGATGTGAATTGTTTCCGAGGGGAAAAGGTTGCATACTTCGTCTAAAACATCTTTTATAAATTGTATGACTTTGGGATCGGCGACGTTATAAGCATGGTATTGTACTCCGAAGCGTGTAGGAACCTTGATAGATTGTTTTTCTGT
>ENA-OPVU01001128-OPVU01001128.1-human-gut-metagenome-genome-assembly--contig:-NODE-1128-length-14776-cov-2.373888_pt1 | contig 14776 bp, 8 predicted proteins | sample MGYA00241497_ERZ501986 | MGnify/ENA primary metagenome ERZ501986 (study PRJEB25962, sample SAMEA2042995) | human gut metagenome | biome: human gut; feature: human-associated habitat; material: faeces...
ATCTTGCTGTCATAGTTGGTCGGCGTGGCAATGACAACGAAATCCGCATTCTTATAAGCTGCCGCGCCATCCAGTGTGGCAGTCAGATCAAGATCTTTTTCAGCAAGATATTTTTCAATATAATCATCCTGAATCGGGGATTTGCGGTTGTTAAGCATTTCTACCTTTTCCGGGATGACATCAACAGCTGTGACATGATTGTGCTGTGCAAGCAGTGTGGCAATGGAAAGCCCTACATAACCTGTTCCGGCTACTGCAATATTGAGTGGTGACGGAGACTCGATTTTCTTACTGGATGCGTTGATAAATACATCATCCAGATCGAAGTCAAGTGCTTCTCCAAGCGCTTCCAGCTGGGGAATGGAAGGATAGTAATCTTCCTGTTCCAGTCTTGAGAGCTGTGCTCTGTTAATACCGGTTTTCTCTGCAAGCTGCGCCTGTGTCATTTTTGCAGCTTTTCTTTTGGTTTCAACAATTTCTGCAAGAATTGCTGTGGATAGTTTCTTCATTTGAAAATCCCCTTTCTCTATTGGTTATTATAAATAACATTATTTTGAAATCGTTTTAATATTGAAATCTTCTGTAGGATAGCACTGTTGAGACTATTATGCAATAGATAGTAATAAAAAATCATAAAAATGGAGAAAAATGTTTTGAAATAGCACGAAAAAGTTAATAATAATAACATAACGAACAAAGAGAAGATGTGTTCATTCTTCTTCATGAAATAAGTGTGCTATGGAATTAAATAATGTATAGCAAAGCAAACTTCCTGCGGTATACAAAAGGAGAATGCTTATGGTACGGAAAAATAAGAAAAGAAACAGAAAACACTTCTTTTTTGCATTGCTTTTTGCAAAATGCACAAATTTTTAACGGTTGAAACAGTCCTTTTTGTATGATATACTAAACATAGTATTTGGACTATGCGTGCAGGAACAGCAAGATTCATATTACCGGTGGAGCTGTTGAGTGCCTGTTACATCATATTGGGTGGGGTGAATGTATGATAAATAAAAAAGGGATTTTGATCGTAGATGACAGCGAACTGGATCGATCGATTCTGGCTGATATTTTACAGGAAAAATATAAAGTGTTCACTGCCGCAAATGGCAGAGACGCATTGGCTGTGTTACATGAAAATGGTGATCATATTGCCGTAATCTTATTGGATCTCTATATGCCTGTCATGAATGGGTATGAATTTCTGAGTGTGCAACAGGCAGATGAGGTAATTGCTGATATACCGGTTATTGTGATCACGCAGCAGGACAACAATGATGCAGAGATTGAAGCGCTTTCCTATGGTGCGTCCGCATATCTGACAAAGTCGTATGACAGGGAACTGATTTTGCAGAAGATCGGGGATGAGATACGGAAACAGGAAGTGGACTATCTGATGAAAACGATCGATTTAGATACGCTGACGGGCTGCTATAACAGAGAAGGATTCTGTAAAAAGGCGCAGGATCTTTTGAGAGAAGAAGCAGTTTATGATATCATAGCATTTGATATTGAACAGTTCCGCGTGGTAAATGATGTCTACGGGATCCATGAGGGAGACAGGCTTTTACAGTATCTGGCAAGAATCATGACAGGCTTTGCAAGAGAAAACGGTGGGATCTGCGGTAGAATTTCCGGTGATTGTTTTGTGATGCTGCTTGTGCGTAAAAACGGATATGAAGAAATGGTCGGTTATGTGGACAAGGCAATGGAACGATATCCATTGCAAATGAAGATCGTTGTCCGCTTTGGGATATATCAGATCGAGGACAGAACGATTGATGTGACGGTTATGTATGATCGTGCTGTTCTTGCAGTGAAAAGGATAAAAGGAAAATACGGAGAATCATACGCATATTTTGACGATTCCATGCGGAATGAACTGTTATTGGAAAAAGAGATTACCAATTCCATGCAACAGGCACTTGCCGATGGAGAATTTCTCGTTTATTTACAGCCAAAATGCAATTTGAAAACAGAAGAATATGTGGGAGCGGAAGCGTTGATCCGTTGGATGAATCCGGAACGCGGGCTTTTGCCGCCGGCGCAGTTTATTCCGATTTTTGAAAAAACCGGGTTTATTACAGAGGTAGACCTGTATGTCTGGGAGCAGGTGTGCAGGATGCTTGCCAGATGGAAACAGGAAAACAGAACGCTGATTCCTATTTCGGTCAATGTTTCAAGAGCGGATCTGTACCATTCGGATTTCATGGATAGAATTTTGGAACTGATGGATAAATATGACATAGAATCATCTCTTTTGCATATGGAGATCACGGAAACGGTTTATACGGAAAACCAGAATCAGATCCTTGATATGGTCAATCAGATGGAAAAACTGGGATTTAAAGTGGAAATGGATGATTTCGGATCAGGGTATTCTTCCCTGAATATGCTGACGGAAATCCCGGTCGATGTGCTGAAGCTGGATATGCGTTTTCTGGAAGGCTATTCTGCAGGAAAGGCAAAGGGTAACATTCTGGAGTTTTCGGTTGGACTTGCCAAGTCTTTGGGACTGGAATCCGTTGCAGAGGGTGTTGAGACAAGGGAAATGGTAGATGAACTGAAACGTCTGAACTGTGAAATGGGACAGGGCTATTATTTTTCCAGACCGATTCCAATCCACGAGTTTGAGCAGAAGTTTGACAAAAATCAAAAGCAGGTGGTAAATGCATAACATGCCGTATGATATCGTTTGATACCTGTAGCATAAATAATAAAGGGCGCTATCTATGAGATAGCGCCCTTAGTTTTTTATACTGAGGCTTCCTTTTGGTCACTTTGCTGTTTTTTCAGATTTTTATTGGCGGTGGAGAGCATCAGCTTGATACGGTTGAGCTGATTTACCTCACTTGCTCCCGGGTCGTAGTCGATTGCTACGATATTTGCCTGTGGGTAACGTCTGCGCAGTTCTTTGATAACACCTTTACCGACAACGTGGTTTGGCAGACAGCCAAACGGCTGTGTACAGACGATATTTGTTGCACCGCTGTGGATCAGTTCCATCATTTCACCTGTCAGGAACCATCCTTCCCCGGTCTGGTTACCAATGGATACGATCTCTTTTGCGTAATCTACAAGATCATAGATATTGGCAGGCGGATCAAAGTGTTTGGACTTCTGAAATGCCTTGGCAGCGGAAGAGCGGACAAAGTTTACGGCTGAAATACCGAATTTGGAAATCTTTGCGGCCTTTTTGGACGTGCCAAGCTGATCTGCCTTGTAAATCTGGTTGTAGAAGCAGTAGAGCATAAAGTCAAGCAGATCCGGACAGACAGGCTCTGCACCTTCTGCTTCCAAAAGCTCTGCCAGATGGTTGTTTGCCGCTGGCAGGAATTTTACAAGGATCTCGCCGACAATACCAACACGCGGCTTTGGATCTTCGCTGACAGGAATGGCATCGAATTCCTTGATCATCTGCCTGCACATCTTCTGGAATTTGAAGAAGGACATATGCTTTCCGGATACAAATTCCTGACATTTCAGCTTCCATTTTTCATGGACAGCATCCACACTTCCTTTTGTCAGTTCATATGGACGCATTCGGTATACGCAGCGCATGAAAATATCACCGAATACAGCACTGTAAGCAGCACGGGTCAGAAGATCGGCATTCAGCTTAAAGCCCGGATTGGATTCCAGACTGTTTGACATATTGATGGAAATAACAGGCACATGGCTGAGCCCTGCCTTGCCAAGTGCACGCCGGATAAAGCCGACATAGTTGGTGGCTCGACAACCACCGCCGGTCTGTGACATTACAACAGCGACTTTGTTTGTATCATATTTACCGGACAGGAGTGCATCCATGATCTGACCGACAACGATCAGAGAAGGATAGCAGGCATCATTATTGACATATTTCAGACCGGTATCGACAGCGTGGCGGTTATCCGTAGGTAACACTTCCAGATTGTAGCCTGCTGCGCGGAAAGCTGCCTCCATCAGATCAAAGTGGAACGGAGACATCTGTGGGCAGAGGATCGTATATTCTTTACGCATTTCTTCCGTAAAGATCGGTCTGTTGATCGCTGTGGAATGTACCACACGCTCTTCGTGCTTCTGTTCCTTGACACGAAGTGCGGCGATCAGGGAACGGATGCGGATCCTTGCAGCACCGAGGTTATTGACTTCATCGATCTTCAGGCAGTTATAGATCTTGTCACTGCCTGTTAGAATATCATTGACCTGATCGGTCGTAACAGCGTCCAGACCACAACCGAAAGAGTTGAGCTGGATCAGATCCAGATTGTCAACTGTACGGACATAGCTGGCTGCTGCATATAAACGGGAATGGTACATCCACTGGTCTGATACGATCAGCGGACGCTCAGGCCATCCGAGATGAGAGATGGAATCCTCTGTCAGAACGGCAATTCCATAGGAATTGATCAGTTCCGGAATACCATGGTTGATCTCAGGGTCGATATGGTACGGACGCCCTGCAAGCACAATACCGCGTTTGCCTGTCTCATTTAAGTAAGCAAGCGTTTCTTCCCCCTTTTTCTGCATATCCAGACGGGCATTTTCCTGCTCATCCCATGCTTTATCAATGGCGTGTAACAGTTCGCCGGACGGGATATCGGGGAATTCCTGTAATAATACGTGTGCGATCGTATCCTTGTCGCGGAAGGAAAGGAACGGATTCTGGAAGCGTACTTCCCCGCGTCCGATCTCCTCCACGTTATTTTTGATATTTTCCGAATAGGAGGTAACGATCGGGCAGTTGTAATGATTGCCCGCGCCCTTTACCTCGTCACGTTCATAAAATAAAGCCGGATAGAAGATATACGGTACATGATGGCGGATCAGCCAGGTTACATGGCCGTGTGCCAGCTTGGCAGGGTAACATTCGGATTCACTCGGAATGGATTCGATACCCAGCTCATAAATCTGGTGAGTCGAGGACGGAGAGAGGACTACCTGATATTTCAGCTCCGTAAAGAAGGTGAACCAGAACGGATAGTTCTCATACATGTTCAGGACACGCGGAATACCGACCTGTCCTCTGGTGGCTTCATCAGCCGGCAGCGGTTCGTAATCGAAAATACGATGCAGCTTATATTCATAAAGGTTTGGAATATTATTTTTATTTTTTTCTTTGCCGATACCGCGCTCACAACGGTTACCGGATATGTATTGTCTGCCGCCGGTAAACTGGTTAATGGTCAGACGACAGTGGTTTGTGCAGCCCTGACACTTTGCCATACGTGTGGTAAAGGTCAGTTCGTTGATCTTGTCGATGGAAAGCATCGTTGTCTGATAGTCAGCTTCATGACGTTCTCTTGCGATGAGAGCAGCTCCGAAAGCACCCATGATACCCGCGATATCCGGACGGACACATTCACAGCCGGAAATCTTTTCAAAACTGCGGAGCACGGCATCATTGTAAAAAGTACCACCCTGTACTACGATATTTTTTCCGAGTTCACTTGCATCGGAGAGCTTGATAACCTTAAATAAAGCATTTTTAATGACGGAGTAGGCAAGTCCGGCAGAGATATCTGCTACGGAAGCACCTTCTTTCTGTGCCTGCTTTACTTTAGAGTTCATGAATACAGTACAGCGTGTTCCAAGATCAATCGGGTTTTTGGCAAATAAAGCTTCTTTTGCGAAGTCCTGTACAGAAAAGTTTAAGGATTTTGCAAATGTTTCGATAAAAGAACCACAGCCGGAAGAACAGGCTTCGTTTAACTGTACACTGTCTACCGTCTGGTTCTTGATCTTGATACATTTCATATCCTGACCACCGATGTCTAAGATACAGTCTACCTCAGGATCAAAAAATGCCGCTGCATAATAATGTGCTACCGTTTCTACTTCACCATCGTCTAACATCAGCGCTGCTTTTAAGAGAGCTTCACCGTAACCGGTAGAGCAGGAGTGTACGATATGTGCATTTGCCGGAAGTTTTTCATAGATCTCCTTGATGGAACGGATCGCAGTGGAAAGCGGGCTTCCGTTGTTGTTGCTGTAAAATGAATACAACAGGGAACCGTCCTCGCCGACGAGAGCGATCTTTGTTGTTGTGGAACCGGCGTCGATACCGAGATAACAGTTGCCTTCGTAGGTGGAAAGATCACCTGTCTTTACATTGTGTCCGTCGTGGCGGGCACGGAAGGTATCGTATTCTGCCTGATCTTTAAATAACGGATCAAGACGTGCTACCTCGAATTCCATATGTATATCAGAGTTTAATTTCTCAAGCATGGAAGAGAGAGTGGTATTCTGTTCCGGTTTGCAGTTTAAGGCAGAACCGATCGCTGCATAAAGGTGCGAATTGTCCGGCGTGATCGCATGCTCATCATCTAAGTTTAAGGTGCGGATAAATGCAACTTTTAACTCAGATAAAAAGTGGAGCGGACCACCTAAGAATGCAACGTGGCCGCGGATCGGCTTACCACAGGCAAGACCACTGATCGTCTGGTTTACCACCGCCTGGAAAATAGAAGCAGAGAGATCCTCTCTTGTGGCACCTTCGTTGATCAGAGGCTGGATGTCTGTTTTGGCAAAAACACCGCAGCGGGCTGCAATCGGGTAGATTGCTTTGTAATTTTTCGCATATTCATTCAGACCGGAGGCATCTGTCTGAATCAGGGAAGCCATCTGGTCAATAAAAGAACCTGTACCACCGGCACAGATACCGTTCATACGCTGTTCAACGTTACCGCCCTCAAAATAAATAATTTTTGCGTCTTCACCGCCGAGCTCGATCGCAACGTCTGTCTGTGGAGCATAGTGCTGTAAGGCGGTAGACACAGAGATAACTTCCTGTACGAAAGGAACATCTAAGTGCTTTGCAAGTGTAAGTCCGCCGGAACCGGTGATCATTGGAGCAACCTTCCGGTCACCGAGCTGATCGAATGCTTTCTGGATCAGAGAAGAAAGCGTTTCCCGTATGTTGGCAAAATGTCTTTCATAATCGGAAAAGAGCAGATTGTCATGCTCGTCGAGCACAGCAACCTTTACGGTGGTAGAACCGATATCAATTCCAAGTTTGTGAAGCGTATTATTTTCCATAATTTCCTCCAGTCAGTAACTCCGGAAAATCCGGATAATATATAAATAAAGTGGCTGTTTCTTCTTATTAAAAAGAATGCCGGGCAAAAGCCAAGCAAAGTACATTATACGACATGATTTTACAAAAGACAATGTGCAAATCGGGGAAAAATATAAACTTTTTATGAATAAAATCAGCCTGGATTGACAAAGCACAGGCATACGGATATACTGAAAAAAGTAGTGTTTTCAAAGAAAGGTTAGGGTTTTATCCGATGAACTGGTTAAATAAATTAGAACGTAAAATTGGTCGTTACGCTGTTCCAAACCTTATTATATGGCTGATCGGAGCCTATACGATCGGCTATGTATTCGGAACCGTATCGCCTGGTATTTTAAGCTATCTGACACTCAGTCCCTATCATATTTTACATGGACAGATCTGGAGACTGGTGACATGGGTGTTTATGCCGACAGAGTCCAATCTGATCTTCTTACTGATCATGGCATTGTTTTATTACCAGCTTGGCATGGCACTGGAACGTACCTGGGGAACCTTCCGGTTTAATGTTTATATTTTCGGTGGAATGATATTTACCGTGATCGGTGCATTTGTTCTGTACGGTATTTATTATGCAATGAATGCATCTGTAATTTCGCAGATGCCTGCACTGGCGGCACAGTTATCTTATTCGATTGCGTCGGGATTTTCCACAAACTATATCAATATGTCCATTTTTCTTGCATTTGCCGTGATGTATCCGGATATGCAGGTAATGCTTTACTTCATTATCCCAATCAAGATGAAATGGATGGCGATTGTTTATGCGGTACTGACGCTTTATGAGTTTATTGTCAGTGGATGGGCCGGCAGAGTGGCAATCTTTATGTCCCTGCTCAATTTTATCATTTTCTTCTTTTCAACGCGGAATTTCAAACGTTATTCGCCGCATGAAATACACAGGAGACAGCAGTTCAAGTCCCAGATGCGTCAACCCAGACCGGGTTCCGGCATTACCAGGCACAAATGTGCGATTTGTGGCAGGACAGAACTTGATGATCCGAATTTAGAGTTCCGTTTCTGTTCAAAGTGTGACGGCAATTATGAATATTGTCAGGATCATCTGTTTACACATAAACATATTAAAAAAGGTTAAATAATATGACAGGCCGGATGGTATTTCAAAGCGAAATATCATCCGTTTTTTGAATGATGGCACAAAGAAGATTAGATTTTAGGTGTGATTTGTTTCAGGTTCTGTCAGAATAAATGCAGATAAAGGAGAAAAATACAATGATTCAGGATATATTTCCGATGCATCTTAGTAATGAATATCACAAAAAGGTACCACAGGCAGACAGTTTTCTTATGATCTTTAAAGATAACCGTATTCTGGCAAAAAATGATGGTCAGGTGTGTTATCTGACCTATAAAGAACTTTCTGAAATCTGTCGTGGGATGGGAAAGGAAATCCCTGCATGCGTTTATCTTTTTTCCATCGGGGAGGATGATTATTTTCTGACAGATCCGGGGGAAGGGATAGAGGTGCCGGGATTTGTATACTATAAAATGTTTGAGACACGCACCATGCAGCCGAAAGAGCGGGTGCTTGCAGCTGCGACCGCATGGCATCTGTATGTCTGGTACCGCGATAATGCCTATTGTGGGAGATGTGGGCATAAACTGGTACATAGTGAAAAACTCCGGATGCTTTCATGTCCGGACTGTAACAACATGGTTTTCCCGAAAATAGCACCGGCAGTGATCGTGGGCGTGACAAACGGCAGAAAAATCCTCATGACAAAATATGCAAACCGTGAATATAAAAGATATGCACTGATTGCCGGATTTACCGAAATCGGTGAAACTGCGGAGGAAACGGTGGCGAGGGAAGTGAAGGAAGAGGTTGGGCTTTCCGTAAAAAATATCCGTTATTACAAGAGTCAGCCTTGGGGATTTGACAGTAATCTTCTTCTTGGCTATTTTTGTGAACTGGATGATGAGGGAGATGTGATAAGACTGGATGAGGAGGAACTTGCCTGCGCAGAATGGGTTGATTTTGAGGATGTCCCGGATGATCCGGAGGGACTTAGTCTGACACGGGAAATGATGCTCTGTTTCCGGGATATAATGAACGCAAGTGAGTCAACATGCTTGCATGATTGACGAACGGTGAATTGGATCATGTGCCGGTTTTGCACATGATACGATGAAAGAATACGGTAGATTTTAAAAGACAGGGAAAACTGGTATGCAAAATTATACCAAATACGAAAAATGTCTTGACACTCCAACAAAACCACTGTATTATTACAGTAATACAAAAATGAAAGATTTACGGATGGAAAACTTAAGATTTCTTAATATTTGCTTAAGTGCCTTTTTTTGACAAAAGGATAATGATACAATCACCGTAAATCGAATTAAGAAAAGGGAGAAATAAAAATGGGTGACAAGACAAAACCGAAAAAGGGAAAGAAAAAAGTAGTTATTATTGTGCTTGTGGTTCTGGTCGTTGTAGCTGCGATCATTGGAAGTTCAGTAAAGAAAATGACAAGCCAGGTAGCAACAGCAGTCAATACAGTAGAGGTGGAGCCGGTACAGAAGAGAGATTTATCTGATACGATTTCATTAAAAGGTACTGTATCGGGTATCACGAAGAATAATGCAACTTCAAAAGCGTTAGCAGAAATCACAGCAGTTAATGTTCAGGTCGGAGATATTGTAAAAGAGGGAGATGTATTATGTACATTAGATTCCTCTACGATTCAGGATCAGATTGCGGATCTCGAAAAAAATATGTCTGATACAAATGCGACAGACAGTATTAATTCACAGCAGACAGCAGAAACAGTCAGTCGTGCAAAAGAAGATCAGCAGACACAGCTTGCAGCTGCACAGAAAGCAATTGATGATGCAAAGGATGCTTATAACGCACAGAGTATTATGTGGGATAAGAGTGAAGATAAATCGGATGCAGAATTTCAGTCTTTGTTAGCTGCACAGAAAGCAGTTACTACTGCTGAGGAAGATTACCAGAAAGTATTAGAGACCACGAACCGTACGATCGAGGATGCACAGCGTGCGGTAGAACTTGACAAGTATAAAGGATCAGATTCATCTTCCAAAGATAAACTGACAGATTTAAAAGAACAGTTAGAAGATTGCAATATTACAGCACCTTGCGGTGGAGTTGTGACGGCAGTCAATGTTTCTGTCGGAGATGTTAATGCAGATTCAAAAACACCACTTGTAACGATCGAAGATACCAGTTCTTTAAAAATGGTGGCAACTGTGGAAGAAGCTGATATTTTAAAGATTGAAGAGGGAATGAAAGCAACTGTAACAGCGGATGCCATGGGAGATGAGACCATTAATGGAACTGTGACCAGAGTGGTACGTGTCAAAGGACAGTCCACGGGATCTGACGGACAGACAACATCCGGAGGATATTCCGTAGAGATATCTTTAGATAACAAAGAATTACTTGTCGGTATGGAAGTAAAAGCAAAAGTCATGATCAAGGAAAAAGGTGAAGTATTAGCGATTCCTTATGATCTTGTCAAGACGGATGATGACGGAAATACATACGTACTTGTTGCAGAGGCAAATGCAGACGGTTCTGCTACAGCGGTGAAGAAGAATATCACAGTTGGTGAAGAAGTAGATTACTATACGGAAGTAACCGGTGGAGATCTGGCAGAAGGAGATAAATTAATTTATGATTACTCCGGAACGGTGACAGAAGGACAGCAGTTTACACCGGAACAGATGTATTCCGAGCAGGATATGGGAACAGGCGCATCTACAGATGAAACCTCAGATGCAGAAGGTATGAGCACCAGCGTGGAGGGAAATGAGTAGTGAGTGAACCAGTAATCCGAATGGAAAATATCGTTAAGACATATTATTTGGGAAAACCAAATGAACTTGAAATTTTACATGGAATCAACCTTACCGTAAATAAAGGGGAATTTGTTTCCATTGTCGGTGAATCCGGTTCCGGTAAGAGTACACTTATGAATATTATAGGAGTCCTCGACCGCCAGACACAGGGAGATTATTATCTGGAGGGACAGGATGTCAATGGAATGTCGGATGAAGTACGGAGTGCGATCAGAAACCGCAGGATTGGTTTTGTATTTCAGAACTTTAATCTCCTTCCGAGAGCCAATGCATTAAAAAATGTTATGGTTCCATTACTATATGGAGAAGAACATTCCAAAAACGGAAAAGAACATGCCATGGAAATGCTTAAAATGGTAGGAATGGAAGACCGTGCGGATCACAGACCGAATGAGCTTTCCGGTGGTCAGAAACAGCGTGTTGCAATTGCAAGGGCAATGATCAATGATCCGGCGATCATTCTTGCGGATGAGCCGACCGGAGCACTTGATTCTAAGACAGGACATATGGTCATGGACTTATTCCATAAGCTTCATGAGGAGCAGGGAAAAACAATTGTTCTGATCACACATTCCCAGGAGCTTGCACAGGAAACAGAGCGTATCGTTACTCTGTTAGATGGACAGATCGTGGCAGATAATGGAGGTGAACATTAATGTTTTGGGAAAATATCAAAGAGGCAATCACGAGTATTTCCAGCAACAAGATGCGTTCGCTTCTGACGATGCTTGGAATCATCATCGGTATCAGTTCGGTGATCATTATCACGACGATCGGTGGTTCCATACAGAGTACGCTGACGGCAACCATGAATTCACTTGGTGGAAATATGGTACAGGCGTATGTCGAGGCACGTTATCCGGAAAATGATGAAGACTGGGCTACCTGGGAACAGCCGGATATGACAGACAGCGATTATGTCACACAGGATATGATCGATGGATTGATTGAAAAATATCCGGATGAGGTAACAGGTGTTGCAGCACAGAACTATCTTGGTTCAGGAACCATTAAAGATGATGCTGATTCCAAGAATTATGCAAATGTCAATATTGATGGTATCACACCGGAATATTTAGAGTATATGAAACTGGAAATGCATGCCGGAAGAAATCTGACAAAGGCAGATAATCAGGGGAAAAAGAGAGTATGCCTGATTGCAGATACGATGGCAGAGAGATACTTTGCAGGTAAAGATCCGATCGGTGAAACACTTTCTGTTGCAACATCGGATGGCGGAATTTTTGATTTTGTTGTAGTTGGCGTTTATGTATATAACCAAGCATTATTTGGAAAAGTGGACACGTCCATACCGGAAAAAGACCGTGTAACAGAATTGATGATCCCTCTTCAGACCTGTTTTAAACTGCAGGGGACTGACAGGACTGGTTATGATTATTTTAATCTTATGATCGATCCTCTTGCAGATGTCAATCAGGCAACAACGGATGTTTTATCTTATTTTGATGAGATGTATGCAAACAACAAAAATTTCCACGTCAGTGCATACAATATGGCATCTGATCTTGGCATGATCAATACGGTACTCAACGTGATCACGATCGCGGTTTCCGGTATTGCAGCGATTTCACTGATCGTGGGTGGTGTCGGCGTTATGAATATCATGCTGGTGTCCATCACGGAGCGTACAAGAGAGATCGGTGTCCGTATGGCGCTTGGTGCCAAAAGACGTACCATCCGTATGCAGTTTGTCATAGAGGCGATCATGCTTTGTCTGATCGGAGGTATCATCGGTATACTGATTGGTATAGGAATCGGGGCACTGCTTGGAAAAGTGGCAGGATTTGTCATTCAGAATATGTACTCTCAGTATGCAAATTATATTATTATGACGGTGCATCCTTCTGTAACGGCGATCATGCTTTCACTGTTCTTCTCTATGCTGACCGGTGTATTTTTCGGATATTATCCGGCGAACAAGGCTTCAAAGATGGAAGTCATCGATGCATTGCGCTATGAGTAAGGGCAAAGAAAAGATTTGCATTGCAGTCTGAGCAGAGAATTTTTAAAAGAATACAGATAAGAAAAGTATTGTATGTGACAAAAATAAAAATGTCAGTATACAGTACTTTTTTGTTTATGTGATGATGTCTAATAAAAATATTACTAAAAGTAATTGTTTTATATTTCATGATGTTGGGGTCAAAACCATAAATAATTTTGTCATAATAAGAAATATAAAATTTTGTGATGATAGCGTTGGCATAATAGATACATATATAAGTGAAAAATATGATAATACTGAATATTGTCAATACTGTATATAGTATTACATCTAGTAACATAGATTTCAACAGCTTATTCCATGTACTTTTATGTTTGACCGTGTTGTATCCGGAAGAATAACGGTTCAACATTAGTTTTATAGATGAAGGCAAATAATTGTCAATCAATTGATAGACCGGGGTCGCCATGCGAATCATATAAGGAGTAAGAAATGTTGTAACGACTGATACAGCGACAATAACAGGATACAGATAATCGTCTGTTACCTTTAAGCTAACTCCCAATGAAGCGATAATAAACGCAAATTCACCTATTTGGGTCAGAGAGAATCCTGATTGTAGAGCTATCTTTAATGGCTGTCCGGACAAGAGGACACCAAGACTCCCAAAAAAGATTTGCCCAATGATAACCAATATGGTTAAGATGCAGATTGGGACAAGGTATTCAATCAATAAATCCGGTTGTATCATCATGCCTACAGAAACAAAAAATATGGCCGCAAACAGGTCTTTTACCGGTTTTACCAATTTTTCTATCTTCTCGGCCTCAATGGTTTCAGCCAATAACGATCCCATAACAAAAGCTCCTAACGCAGAGGAGAATCCCGCTTTAGCCGCAATCATAACCATACCTAAACAGAAGCCTAATGCTATGATTAATAAGGTTTCGTCGTTAAGAAATGGCTTAATCTTTTTAAGAAAACTTGGAATCAGATAGATTCCGAGTAATGACCAAAATATAAGAAACGCTCCTAACTTTAGAATACTTTCCAGCATTTCCATTCCTTCGACTTGCTTGCTGACTGCTAAGGTTGAAAGCAAGACCATCAAAACTACGGCCACTAAATCTTCGACCACCAAGACGCCTAATACTACTCCTGTAAATTTTTGCCCTCTGAGTCCCATGTCATCGAACGCCTTGAATACGATAGCGGTGGATGACATAGAAAGCATACCGCCTAAAAATATACTGCTTAGATGCGAGAAGCCAAGCGCGTTTCCTGCAGTATAGCCTAGAAACATCATTCCGGAGACTATGGTTATAGAGGCGATAACAGCTGTACCTCCTACGGTCATCAACTTCTTGAAAGAGAATTCTAATCCCATAGCAAACAAAAGAAAGATGACGCCTATATCTGCCCATATTTTTATATTGGTAGGATCGGATACCGTTGGTATATAAGGTACGGCGGGCCCGGCAAGAATGCCAGCGACAATATACCCCAAAACGACAGGTTGTTTCAAGCATTTAAAAATCAATGTAATTATTCCCGCCGCAATCAATATAACCGCCAAGTCGGAAATAAGAGGTGCAATTTCAGACATGTTATTCATTATTTTGTGCTCGCAAATTTACATATTAACTTAGAACCATGTTGGGATAAAACAAAAGTACTCTTGTCCTAAAAACATATATGGGAAATATTCCAGGACAACCGCAGCAAATTCCTCCTCCCCCCAAGAGCTTTATCTTAACAGCATGAATACACCAATATCTATAAGCGGCAGTTTACGAGATATAAAAAAAGGGTCTTCATTGCTGAATACCCTTTCTTGGTGATCCGCCTGGGATCCGAATCTTACTTGTAAATCACTGATTATCAGTCTAATTTAAGGCATT
>ENA-OPVU01001129-OPVU01001129.1-human-gut-metagenome-genome-assembly--contig:-NODE-1129-length-14757-cov-6.842470_pt1 | contig 14757 bp, 13 predicted proteins | sample MGYA00241497_ERZ501986 | MGnify/ENA primary metagenome ERZ501986 (study PRJEB25962, sample SAMEA2042995) | human gut metagenome | biome: human gut; feature: human-associated habitat; material: faeces...
CAACACGGAAGCCAAGGGGAAGCGAGGGCGAAATTCAAGTCAGACTCGCTACTTCATGACCACGATTCCGTTCTCCGAGGACGCGGCCGCGGTTGCCGGCGAAATCATTCGCCGCCATTGGAGCATCGAAAACAACGTGCACTGGGCGCTCGACGTGAGCTTCGATCAGGACTGGATGCAGTGCACTAACGCGAACTACCTGAGCAACCGTGTGACGCTCAACAAGATCGCGCTCAACGTGCTCCGCGCGGCACAGAACGCTACGGACGTCAACGGCCGGCGAAACTCCGTCAAGACGATGCAGCAACTCTGCTCGACGCCCGCTGGCGCCATCGAAACCATGGGCACGGCCTTGGGCCTACAAGGTTTGCTTGACGGTGTCAAGGGCTAACCCTCGAAAAAGTCATGCGATTGCCCTGATGGAAGCGGGATTTTGGGCTACAATATACACATGGATGTAGGCTGAAAATTGTATCTCGGCCAACATTAGATTTTAAGGTGATTGAAGGTTAAATTTATGAAAATTGCCGTGATAGGTACTGGATACGTTGGGCTATCCAACGCTGTATTACTTGCTCAAAAGTATGAAGTCGTTACCGTAGATATTATTAAAGAGAAGGTCGAACTTATCAATAAAAGAATCAGCCCTATCGCAGATAATGAGATTGAGCGATTCTTTAAAGAAACTGAATTGAATCTTCACGCTACGACAGCTTTTGAAGAAGCTGTTACTGATGCTAAGTATGTTTTCATTGCTACACCTACCGATTACGATTCCGTAGCTGGATATTTTAATACTTCCTCTGTCGATAAAACTATTGAAAAAGTCGCATTGGTTAATCCTAAGGCCCTGGTGGTTATCAAATCAACCATTCCAGTTGGTTATGTTAAAACGAAGTTGGCTGAAGGTTATAAGAATATTCTTTTCGTTCCGGAATTCCTCCGAGAGGGCAAGGCTTTATACGATAACCTTTATCCTTCCCGTATCGTTATCGGAGAAAAGTCTGAGCGCGCAAAAGCTTTAGCTGAACTTTTGTCCAGCTGTGCTCACAAGAAAGACATTCCGGTCCTTTATACAGGAGCTACAGAGGCAGAAGCAGTTAAGTTATTTGCAAATACTTATCTAGCTACTCGCGTTGCTTATTTTAATGAGCTTGATACCTATGCGATGGTTAAAGGACTGAACAGTCGTGAAATCATTGAAGGAGTGACGTTAGATCCTAGAATTGGAACTTTCTATTGTAACCCGTCGTTCGGTTATGGCGGTTACTGTCTCCCGAAGGATACAAAGCAACTTTTGGCGAACTTCAAAGATGTTCCTCAGAATATTATTGGTGGTGTCGTTGCTGCTAACCGCATACGAAAGGATTTTATTACTGAAGAAATCCTAAACAAACATCCTAAGGTCGTCGGTATTTATCGACTCATTATGAAAAGTGGGTCTGATAATTTCCGTGCGTCTGCTATTCAGGGCATCATGAGGCGTCTTAGCGAAAAGGGCGTCAAAGTTATTCTTTTTGAACCAATGTATGACAAGGATTCCTTTTTTGATGCCAGAGTAGAGAATAATTTTGAGGCTTTCAAGGGAAAATCAGACGTTATTGTTACAAACCGCTGGAATGACGATCTGGATGACGTTCGTGCGAAGGTCTTCACTCGAGATCTGTTCCACGAAAATTAACAATTGATGGTTGGATCTCCGAACTTTAGAAAAGAAAAGGAGATCCAACCATCCAACCTTTCTTGTCTTTTAAAATTGCACACGCAAAATTGCACACGCCTGTACGAATTATTGTATCGGTAATCATCCCTATTTTAAATGCAGAGAGATTTTTAGAGGAATGTGTTAATAGTGTACTCAATCAAACATTAAAAGAATTAGAAATCCTTTTGGTAGACGATAGATCAACTGATTCATCAAGACGTATTGCTTTAAGCTTTGCGGAAAAAGATGAGCGAGTAAAAGTCACTAGTACAAATGAATTATACCATGGCGTTTCAGCTGCTCGGAATATGGCTATCAAATTAGCCAGTGGTGAGTTTGTGGCTTTTCTGGATGCTGATGATTTTTTCCCTTCGATTCATTCTTTGCAGCTATTAGTATCTGAAGCAAGAAGATCGAATTCTTTGATTGTTGGCGGCTCTCTTGAAATTGTTGATTCAAATTCTCGGCAAGTATACTTCAATCCAAAAGGACTGGTTTTTGATTCTACGAAACAATTAACATACAACCAATATCAGCATGATGGGGGATTCTACCGGTTCATTTATAACCGTCAATTTCTATTGACAAATAAAATTTTCTTCCCATATTTAAAAAGAGGTCAGGATTTTGTGTTTTTTGTTAGAGCGTTAACAAGGGTAGGTGTATTTACTGTTATACCTGAAACTGTTTACGCTTATCGAAAAGGACATAAGGAGATTGTTTGGTCTCGCCATTTTTTTATTGATCACATGGTTTCTGTAAGTTATTTGTTGAGAGAGTCTTCAACACATGCATATCCTAAGTTGCATACTTTGATGCTAAAGAACTCAATCCGGTCTATTAGGTTAAAGTCTGGGGAGCTTAGTTTGTTTGAACGCTTCCTTCTTGTAAATAAACTTTCAAGTATGGCGAATAGTTCACTGTTCAATCGTTTTGATAAACTTAATCTTTATAAACTTTTGTTTTCGCTGTGGATATCTCCTCTATTCTATTACATCATTAATTGGAAATAACGGTTATATACTTTTAAACTTTTGGTGTCTAGAGATGACTGAAAATGAAAAATCCTTAAAGGCAAAGGTTGAACGCCTGGAAAGTCAAATATCTGAACTTGAATCTGCTTATAAAATAAAACTGTCTGATGAACGACAAAAGGTCAAGGATGAATTGTCCTATAAGTTGGGCAACGTATTGGTTCGCGGCACCAAAAGCTTTTCTGGAATTCTGTTCTTACCATGGGATCTCATTAAGGAATATCGAAAATGGAATGCTAATCAAAAGAATAAAGTAGAAATTTCCGTAATCATTCCAGTTTATAATGGCGAAAAATTCCTGGCTCAGTGCTTTGATAGCATTAAGAAGCAGAATATCGCTAATATTGAAGTTATTTTTGTCGATGATGGGTCTACTGACAATAGTGTTTCTGTCATTAATGAGATCATCAAAGAGAATAATTACTGTAAATTAATACAGCAAAAAAATCAGCATGCCGGAGTAGCTCGTAATGCCGGATTGCAAGTTGCTACAGGCCGATATGTGCATTTCTTTGATTGTGATGATTGGCTTGAACCTAATGCCTATAGAAAAGCATTAAACCTTCTTGAGAATAACTCTCTTGATGCTGTTATGTTTAATTATTACAATTGTAATAATGAAACCAATGAGAAGAGAGTTGCTACCTATTTTGGGAATATCAAACCCAAATTTAAAGATCGCAAACTTTTCGTCAATGATGCACGTGAAGTGCTTTTTAAGGCAGCTGTCGTTCCGTGGAACAAAATTTATAGAAGAGAGTTCTTGACCGAGAATTCCATTTCGTTTGATAACCTTATGGTCGCTAATGACCGCGGATTCTACTTTAAACTTTTAAAAAGTAATCCTAAGATTTGGATAACAGACGTTCCGTTGATTAATTATCAAATCAGCAATAAGAGCTCTTTGATCGGAAAGGAAAGACTTAATCATTTTTACTGCCATTTCAAGTCCTTTGACCAAATAAAGGATCTGTTTAGATTTGATTCTGATTTCCACATTATTATTGATCAGTTCTTGACAGACTTGAGAATATTTTATGAAAAGGCTTCGCCGGAACAAAAAGTCGAGATAAAAAAACAAACATTTGAGTATATAAACAAGAATCTGAGATATTTCTCTCAAATGGATATAATCAAGAACAAGAGAAGTTATCAGTTTTTCAATATGATTCTTGGCAGGAAGGGTATTCCAATTGTTTTTGCTGTTGATGATGACTATGTAAAGTATCTATCAGTTGCTCTTGTCTCACTGAAGCGACACGCGAATAGAAGCTATAAATACGATATTTTTGTTTTCTACTCTAACTTGAGTGAAGAAAACAAAAAGAAGATTAGAGAACTTTCTGAAGACTGCTTTAATATCAGCTTTTACGATGTCCGGCCGCTTGCAAAGAATTTAAATTTGTACAGTAGGGCTCATTACTCTATTTCTATGTATTATAGAATCTTTATCCCCAAGATTCTTTATGCATATGATAAGGCTGTTTATCTTGATTCTGATATTCTGCTGACAAATGACGTGTCTAATCTATTCTTTGAGGATATTGGGAACTATTGGCTCTCTGGAGTTACTAATCTCCTCAATAATGACATGAAGAAATATACTAAGTGGAAGATGAACCTGGAATTTCCTGAATACTTCAATTCTGGTATATTGGTTTTCAATGTTCGTAAGTGGAACGATAACAAGTTAGTCAAAAAGGCTCTTGATTTGGTTGAGCAAAATCCAAAGCTTGTTTGTCCCGATCAAGATGTCCTAAATATGGTTTGCAAGGGTCGTGTTAAGTATCTTGACATGAAATGGAATTATGCTTGGCAACATATTGTTCTTGACTCTGAAATTAGTAGCGAACAAAGAGCTTTGTTTGAAAAGTATAAATTTGAAGATGTAAGCATCATTCATTATACATCCGGAGTTAAGCCTTGGAAGTTGCGTAATTGGAAGAATCCATACGGAAAAATCTGGTGGGAATATGCCAAAGAGTCGAATTTCTATGATTCAATCGTTGAAGATCTGAGCCGATTTGAAAAAACTAATAAATTTGTGCTTTCAGATAGAGCTTAAAACTGTTAGGTTTAATATGAACAAAATTCTTATTTTGGATGCTGCTGGAAATCCGCAGGATTTAACGAAATATCCGAAGATAGCTTGTGACTTCAGGGGCGACAATTCTATTGTTGTCATAGATAATCCAAAGAATATCAATGGCGCTCAGTTTAATCTTGTCATTGGCAGTGGCTGTGAAATCCGTATAGGTAAAAACTTTCAGTGTTATGAACATCTTCAAATCTATGCGATAGCTCAGGGTTCGAAATTCACTATAGGTGATGATTGCTGGGTTGGTGGATTAAATGTTTCCCTGAGAGATGAACCAAATCTCGAAATTTCTATTGGTAACGACTGTTTAATTGGATCTAATTGCGCTATTAGAAGCTCAGATGGACATACCATTTTTGATATAAATACGCGAGAGGTCCTCAATAAGCCCGAGAATATAGTTATCCATGATCATGTCTGGTTTGGGCGAGGCGTAGAAGTTCTAAAAAGCACGGAAATCCAATCCAATACAGTAGTAGGCATGGGCTCAGTTGTGACAAAAAAGTTTAGCGAGGGTAATTGTGTTCTAGCAGGACGCCCTGCTAAAGTTGTTAAATCTGGTGTAAATTGGTCTAAGCTGATGACTCACAAATTTAAATAAATCATTATTTGGTTTTTCCAGCCTTTATCGAAAGATCTATGAAAATGAAAGAAATATTTAAAGCCTACGATATACGTGGGATTGTTGATGAGACTTTAACAGAGGCCGTGGTCAAGAATATCGGTCAGGTATTGGGTACGATTGCATTTGAGGCTGGGAAAACCACTTTTTGCGTCGCTCGAGATGGTCGTCTGTCCGGCGAACGCCTGGCAAACGCCTTGATGGAGGGCATAACTGCTGCTGGTGTTGACGTCATCGACATCGGCATGGTGCCTACGCCCGTTCTCTACTTTGCCACCGTACATTTTGGCAATGGTACTGGCGTTGCAGTAACCGGTTCTCACAATCCGCCCGAGTACAACGGTCTCAAGATGATGATCGGCGGCATTACGCTGTTCTCCGATCAGATTCAGGGTATCCGTATTCGCATCGAAAAGGAGGATTGGCGAACGGCTGAAGTGCCGGGTACCATTCGTCACGAGGACGTAGTGCCCGCTTATCTCCATCGCGTGTTGTCCGATGTGCGCCTTGCTCGTCCGATGCGTATTGCGATTGATGCCGGCAACGGTGTTGCCGGTCCTGTAGCCGCTGAGCTCTTCAAGTCGCTTGGCTGCGAAGTGATGGAACTTTACACGGACGTTGATGGCAACTTCCCGAATCATCATCCCGATCCGTCCAAGCCCGCGAATTTGGAAGACCTCAAGAAAGCCGTCCGTGAAGAGGGAGTAGAACTGGGGCTTGCTTTTGACGGCGATGGTGACCGTCTGGGCGTAGTGACGAAGTCCGGTGCGATCATCTATCCGGACCGCCAGATGATGCTCTTTGCAAAGGACATCCTTGCACATCATCCCGGTGCTCAAATTGTTTATGACGTCAAGTGTACGCGTCGATTGGTGCCTTGGATTGAGGCTTGCGGTGGGGTGCCGACGATCAGTTGCACGGGGCACTCTCTGGTCAAGGCCAAGCTTCGCGAAACAGGAGCGCCGTTTGCGGGCGAGATGTCTGGACATCTGTTTTTTAATGACGGTCGTTGGCCGGGTTTTGACGATGGTGTCTATGCAGGCGCTCGCATTCTTGAAATCCTTTCTCGTGAAGCGGATCCGTCCGCAGTTCTCGAGGCTCTCCCGAGTGCCGTCAATACGCCGGAATTGCAAATTCGCATGGCTGAGGGCGAAAACAAGGCTTTTATTGCTCGTTTGCAGAAGGAAGCTCGTTTTGATGACGCTCGTGACGTAATTACTATCGATGGCGTTCGCGTAGAATGGAATGACGGTTTTGCGCTGGCACGTTCTTCGAATACGACTCCTGTCGTGGTGCTTCGCTTGGAAGGCGATACGCCAGAAGCGCTTGAACGCATTAAGAGGACCTTTGCAGAGGTGCTGTTGAAGGTTGATCCTTCGCTAGAACTTCCTTTCTAACATAGGAATCGAGTATTCCTACCGGGGGTGTTTTTTCTTTTTGGTTTCCGGCGCGAGAGCGTCAGAAATTTTGTGTCCATGGGATAATCGGAGCCCGCCAATCGGGTGCATCCAATGAACACGAATACCAAACGCAATTCTCGTAAGAAGTCCACCAACCCCCTCGATAACCATATCGACCAGTACGTTTCCGAGCTTCGAGCATCGGGCCGCCCGCTGGGCCCCGAAGCCTTCTCCGAGGCCGTCCGTACCTTCTCCCAACGCTTCGTCGAAGCCATGCTGCAGGGAGAAATGGATGCCCATCTCACAGGCTGTCAGCCCACTGAAACGCCTCCTGAAGAGGTCGCCGCTGACGAGCTTCCCCAGCTTTCCAACAAGCGCAACGGCTTTAGCCACAAGACCCTGAAGACCGAGTTTGGTCCTCTGCCGCTGAGCGTTCCGCGCGACCGACAGAACACTTTCGACCCGATCATCGTGCCCAAGCACAGCCGCTCGTTCGGCAAGATGGACGAGCAGATCATCGCCATGTACGCCAGGGGCATGAGCACCCGTGACATCCAGGCCTTCATCGACAACCTCTACGGGGTGGACATCAGCCCCGACTACGTCAGCAAGGTTACTGACAGAGTGCTTGAGGACGTCCGGGAGTGGCAGAATCGCCCGCTCGCAAGTGTGTATCCCGTCGCTTTCTTCGACGCCCTTCGAGTCAAAATCCGCAGCGGCGCAGCCGTAAAGAACATGGCTGTTCATCTCGGGATTGGTGTTCGCACGGACGGTACGCGTGAGGTTCTGGGCATGTGGATCGCCGAGAACGAGGGCGCAAGCTTCTGGGCGAGCGTGTTCAACGGGCTCAAGGCCCGAGGCGTGGAGGACATCCTCATCGCCGTTACGGACGGCCTGAAGGGCATGACGGAGGCTCTTGAAACCGTGTATCCGCAGACCCTCCACCAGACCTGCATCGTCCACCTTATCCGCGCATCCACCTCATTCGTCTCTCAGAAGGACAGGGCGGCCGTATGCAAGGAGCTGAAGCCCATCTACCAGGCAGTGGATGCCGACGCTGCAGAACGCGCTCTGGAGCGTTTTGGAAGCACGGACATGGGCAAGAAGTATCCAGCCATCATCCAGATCTGGGAACGCGCCTGGGCGCAAGTGATCCCGTTCTTCCAGTTCCCGCCAGAGATCCGTACACTGATCTATACGACCAATGCGATTGAAGGGCTAAACCGCGCTGTCAGGAAGGTGATCAAGACGCGCACTCTATTCCCTAGTGAGGACGCAGCCCGGAAGCTGATCTACCTGGCTATCATGAATTTCACGACCTCCTGGAAGCGTGCTACAGCCAGGTGGTCTGCTGCCATGCCTCAGTTCGCTCTGCTGTTTGGCGAGCGCTTTACAGGTGCCATGGAGTAAGACAAGGGGTATGATTAGACTACCCGCGCTATCGCATCAGGTCTGGCATACTGCATCACAAAAAACAAAGGGCAGCCTCGTTGGGCTGCCCCTGGAATAACCTCCCCAGACACAGAAATCCTGACACTCCCTCTGACGGAATCCAGTCTGCTGAAGACAAAATCTTGAAACAGTCATCCGCAAGAAGAATGTCATCCTCCAGAACAAACGCATGAGACAGTCGCTCGTCTACCACCTTCTGCCAAAACTCCCTATGCGAAAGAAAGCATCCGATCTCACCAGGGGTCAGCTCATGCGTAGTCCAATCCCAAAAGGGTCTTTCTCTCTGACGCCACTTCAGCAGTTCGCTTTCGGACAGCTTACGACCGTCAACAGCAGGAATTCGTTCAATAACCAGAGCTTCTCGTCTCCAACGTACGGGAGAGTCTGAAACTCTGACAAAGCCCGTCGCAAACAATCTACCTTCGACCTGCCTCAATCTGTCTTCTGAGGAATCCAAGTTAATCAAGAAGCCCTTCATTTCATCGTCCTGTTCAAACGTGTTATTAAGCTTGAAGTATCCCAGCGGGCACCACCCGCCTTCTGCACCTCTTCGTAGAAGCTGTCGACCATCCTCGTGACGGGAATCTCCGAGCCGTTGCGGGCTGCCTCATCCTTGACAATGCCAAGATCCTTGCGCATCCAGTCGACGGCGAACCCGAAGTCGAACTCACCCTTCACCATCGTCCTGCCACGGTTCACCATCTGCCAGGAAGATGCAGCTCCTGAACTCAGAGCCTCGATGACCTTCGGCATATCAAGCCCGGCATTCATGCCAAAGGCGATGGCTTCAGAGAGTCCCTGTACACAGCCTGCAATGCAGATCTGGTTGACCATCTTGGCGAGCTGACCTGAGCCAGATGGTCCGAAGTAGGTCACCGCGCCCGCATATGCGTCAAGCACGGGCTCGACGCTCCTGAATGCTGCTTCGCCTCCGCCGCAGAGCACTGTCAGGCACCCGTTTTCAGCGCCCGCCTGACCACCGGAGACAGGTGCGTCGATAAAGGCAATTCCCCTCTTTGCTCCTTCGGCCTCAAGCTCGCGCGCCACGGCGGCGCTTGCCGTCGTATGATCGACGAAGACCGTCCCCGGCTCCATGCCGGCAAACGCCCCCGTTTCTCCAAGCACGACGCTTCTCAGATCGTCGTCGTTGCCCACGCAGGCGAAGACGATACCTGCTCCGCGGACCGCTTCAGCCGGCGTCGCCGCCATGCGGCCTCCGAACGTCTCAACCCACTTCTCTGCCTTGGCCGTAGTACGGTTGTAGACACAGACGTCATGTCCGGCAAGCTTCAGATGCCCCGCCATCGGAAATCCCATGACGCCTAGGCCGACAAACGCCACCTTGAGAGAGGGAACGCACGCATAAGTCTTGTCCATCTTCATAACCGCCTCCTTCTTCAACAGAGTCAGAACGCGCAGGCTTCACCCGCACGCTCGCCCCATTCGTAAAGCGCCTCCAACACGAGCTGCTTTTCTTCATCTTCCAAAGTGCTCTCCTGCAGGCGGTCGATTTCATCAAAATAGGCCGAAACGGTCAGAGCGCCGTCGGCTCCGTCCATCAATCTGGATCGGCAAAAAAACGTCCACTGGCTACGTTCTTCATCATTGAGCGTCTCCTGCCAGTTTCGGGCACGGTAGCGCACGAGCAGCTGGTTGAAGCGCTCATCGTCAAAATGAATGCTGCCCTTCGCAAGACTCTCAGGCGTCATTCCGCGCACCCGAGCCATCATCTCCACATCATGTCCGCTGGCAAAACCGCCGTCATAAAGTCCGAAGTCAACGTCCTTCGGCGCAGGCCTTTCACGCCTGCCCATCAGTCCGGCCAGCCTTCCCGCAATCACGTTGCCGAGCTCCTTGAAGCGCTCCCAGTTGGCAAGAATCTCCTGCGGCTTCACACCGAACCTGTCCATGCGCTCGGGAGAAAGCACCTTGAGGTTTGCGCAGACAAAGGGAGAGTTGTTCATCGCGAGCCTGTAGACCGGCAATGGCTCCTCGCCGTCCGCAAGGTCCTCCCTGCGGGCGAAAAGGCGTGACTTGATCTCTTCGTCGCTCAGCTTCGTCACGATCAGCGGATCCACGGACAAGTCCCACATCAGCGCGGAATTGCCGCTCTCGCCGGGGAACGGAATTCTGGCGGCTATGCGCAGAAAGCCTCTTGCCTGCCCGAACTTCGGAGAGATCCAGACGACAGGCCCCTTCGTCACGGCCGCCTTCACAGCCTCCCTGCTGCGGTTTTCCAGCGCCCACTTCCAAAGTCTGGGTTCCGTTTTGCGGATGAGCGCCGCCAGTCCCAGCGTGGCCATTGCGTCACTCAAGGCCTCATGCGAATGTGCGTGCACGATCCCGTTGGCCTTGCTCAGACACTCCAGCCTGAAGCTGACGCTCTTTTCATCATTGCTTTTGGGGTCCACATCCTTTCTGAGCGGCCACTTGATGCCATCCCCCCGAAGCGCCCAGACGGCGCAGACAAGCGGGTACAGGTCCCAGCATGAACATCCGTTCCGGTGCTGATGGGAATACGGATCGAGAAAATTGCGCCAGAAAAGGAAGCGCGCGACCTCGTTGTCGAAGCCGGACGCGTTGTACCCGATGCTGATCGTTCCGGGCCTGTTGAGACGACTCCAGACTTCACCCGCAAACTTACTCTCGGGAATGCCCCTTTCCTCGCAGATCTGCGGCGTCATCCCCGTCAGAAGACAGCTCTCGGGGCTGGGCAGATAGTCTCCCGAAGGCCTGGAATAAAACACGTCCCCATCTCCCTGCGGATTAAGGTCCATGTCCGTCCGAATGCCTGCAAACTGCGCGGGCCTGTCCCTGCGGCAGTCGAGGCCGAAGGTTTCGAAGTCATACCAGTAGAAGGTAGTGCTTTCCGTCATGCGAAGGTCCTCAGGCGAGAATCACGTCAAACTGTTCCTGGGTGTAGCTCGGCTCCACCTCAAGATGCACAGGCTTTTCGACGAAGGCCTGCAGAAGCTCGAGCGCCTGCGACTCCTCCTCGAGCAGCATGTCGATGACGGTCTGGCTCGCCTGAATGTGAAACTCCTTCGTCTCCTGATACTGCTTACAGAGCCTCACGATCTCACGCATGATCGAGTAGCAGACGGTGCGTGCCGTACGGACCTCTCCCCTGCCGCCGCACATGGGACAAGGTTCGCAGAGGACGTGTGCAAGCGACTCGCGGGTGCGCTTTCGTGTCATCTCGACGAGGCCGAGCTCGGTGAAGTTGCTCACCGTCATGCGGGTGCGGTCGGTTGAGACCGAACGGCGAAGTTCGGCAAGAACCGCCTCGCGGTGCTCGTCGCAGCTCATGTCGATGAAGTCGACGATGATGATGCCGCCGAGATTTCTCAGGCGCAGCTGGCGCGCGATGGTCTGCGCAGCCTCGAGGTTCGTCTTGAAGACCGTGTCGCTGAAGTCACGCTTGCCGACGTAGCCGCCCGTATTGACGTCGATCGTCGTCATGGCCTCCGTCTGATCGAAGACCAGATAGCCGCCGCTCTTCAGGTCTACCCTGCGCTCAAGCGCATGCTCGATTTCGGTCTCAATGCCGTGCAACTCGAAAAGCGGCCTCTCGCCCCTGTAGAGGGTGAGCCTGTCCTTAGCCGCAGGCACAAAGCGGCTTGCAAAGTTCAGCAGGGCCTCGTAGTTCTCGCGGCTGTCGACCTCGACGGTCTGCGTGTCCTGATGAACCATGTCGCGGAGCACGCGCTGGGCAAGCGACAGATCCTGATAGAGGAGCTTCGGTCCGGTGCTTCGCCCTGCGAGCTCGTGAATGTCGGTCCACAGACGGCCGAGATAGGCCATGTCATCCTTGAACTCCTGCTCGGTCGCGCCCTCTTCGGCACTCGTGCGGATGATGTAGCCGCCCTTTTCGGTTTCAGGACGAAGCTCCGTCATCATGGCGCGAAGTGATTCGCGAAGTTCTGCGTCCTCAATGCGTTGGGAAACGCCGATGTGGTTGTCTCTGGGCAGATAGACGAGCTTGCGACCCGCGAGCGAAACGGTCGTCGTCAGTCTGGCGCCCTTGGTGCCGATGGGATCCTTTGCGACCTGCACCATGAGGGACTGGCCTTCGTGAAGGATCGTCTCGATGGGCGCGGGCTTCTCGCCCTCGCAATGCGCCTCCGCAATGTCGGCCACGTGAAGGAAGGCCGTTCGTTCGAGCCCCACGTCCACGAAGGCGCTCTGCATGCCGGGCAGCACACGGACGACCTTGCCGAGATAAACATTCCCCACGAGGCCGCGCGCACAGTCGCGCTCGATGAAGAGATCCTGAAGAACGCCATCCACTACAATGGCGACACGCACTTCACGGGGCGTGCAGTTGATGAGAATATGTTCCACGATGGCGGCTCCTTGCCTGCCTGCGACGTTGCGCTCAAAATTGACTGCTCACATTGTAGTGGGTTTGCCGCACCCGCTTTAAAAGCCGGCGCTCTTCTCTCGGATTTTCACACATGCTGTTGGTCACAGGCGGAGCCGGCTTCATCGGCTCAAACTTCATCACGGAATGGTTCAGGTCACACGACGAAAGCATTCTGACGCTCGACGCCCTGACCTATGCAGGAAACAAGGCCAACCTCAGAGACGTCGAACACGACCCCAGACATCGCTTTGTCGAAGGAAACATTCTGGACGAAGCGCTGGTGGCCGATCTTTTCGACCGCTTCCGTCCTCGCGCCGTCGTACACTTCGCTGCCGAAAGCCACGTCGACCGTTCAATTTCCGGCCCTCAGGTGTTCGTCGACACGAACGTCAGGGGAACGACGGTTCTTCTAGGTGTTGCACACCGGTACTGGCTGACGCTCGACGATGAGGAGAAGGCCGCCTTCCGCTTCATCAACATCTCCACCGACGAGGTCTACGGCTCCATGACCGTGGACACGCCGCCCAACACGGAGGCCACGCCCTTCGATCCAAGCAGTCCGTACTCCGCGAGCAAGGCGGCGGCCGACCAGTTCGGACGCGCCTACTTCAGAACCTACGGCCTGCCCGTCGTCACGGTGAGATGCACCAACAACTACGGTCCCAGACAGTACCCGGAAAAACTTCTGCCCTTCATGCTGACGCGCGCTCTAGCGGGCAACTGAGAATTCTTCTGTCTAGCAGAATATGAAGAAATCCCGTTTCCAACGAATTCATGACAGGCTTGCCGTAATTGGTGCGGACGTGCTGCTTGAAACGGTAAAGGCTGTAAAGACAGGGGATATCCACCCACAGCCGCAGGACGATGAGATGTCATGCTATGCGCCAATGCTCACCAAGGAGCTTTGCCCCATTGACTTCAGCAAGACGGCAAAAGAGATACACGATCAGATAAGAGGTCTTTCCTCATGGCCCTGCGCTGTGGCACAGATAGCAGGAAGACGCTTAAAGGTATATCACAGCGAGCTTGACGGAAAGCGTCACGAGGGCTATGCTGCGGGGGATATTTGCGACAAAGACAAGTTCACCGTTGTATGCGGCGACGGCTTCGGCATCACCTTCACCGAGGTGCAGGCAGATGGCGGCAAGCGCATGAAAACAGCGGATTATCTCAGGGGAAACAAGCTTTGATTTATTGATTTAAAGGAGAATGCTTCATGTACTGGGATCAGACAATTATAATCCTCATTCCTGCCTTGATATTCAGCCTTATTGCACAGCTGATGGTAAAGGGCGCTTTTTCAAAATACAGCGGAGTGAGGAACAGCAGAGGATACACGGGAGCGGACGCTGCCAGAGCCATTCTGGACAGGAACGGACTTTCCTATATCCGCATCGAGCATATAAACGGCGAGCTTACCGACCACTACGATCCGAGTGCCAACGTTATCCGCCTGTCGGACAGCGTTTATAACAATGACAGCGTGGCGGCTGTGGGCGTTGCGGCTCATGAGGCAGGCCATGCGGTACAGTATGCGGAGGGCTACGGCCCCATAAAGGTAAGGAGCGCCATTATCCCCATAACCCAGTTCGGCTCCAATCTTTCAACGCCCCTGGTAATATTTGGCATAATATTTTCAAGCAACGTGCTTATTACAGCAGGTATCCTGCTTTTCTGCACGGTGGTGCTTTTTCAGGCGATAACCTTGCCTGTGGAGTTCAATGCCAGCGGACGTGCCCTTAAAGTTCTCAGAGAAGAGCATTTCCTTGACGATGATGAGATGAAGGGCGCAAAAAGCGTTCTTACAGCGGCGGCGCTCACATATGTGGCGGCAATGTTCTCGGCTCTTGCTTCCCTTGCAAGACTGCTGCTCATAAGGAACAGGAACAATAGCAGAAGATAACATTTTTTGGACAGCTTATATTTGCGAAGGAGTGAACGGATTGAACTGGGGAATGACGCTTTTTATCATCATTCTTTCCTATGCGGTGAGCATAGGCGCACGTCTGATGATAAAGCTTACTTTTTTGAAATATGATGATATCGCAACAGCCAAAAAGATATCCGGCGCTGAGGCGGC
>ENA-OPVU01001143-OPVU01001143.1-human-gut-metagenome-genome-assembly--contig:-NODE-1143-length-14547-cov-3.823420_pt1 | contig 14547 bp, 10 predicted proteins | sample MGYA00241497_ERZ501986 | MGnify/ENA primary metagenome ERZ501986 (study PRJEB25962, sample SAMEA2042995) | human gut metagenome | biome: human gut; feature: human-associated habitat; material: faeces...
AAAGGGAAATAAAACATGCGTTTTGTGCAATTTTTATTTTTCAGACACGCTCTAGCACTTTTGCTGCTTAAGAGAATTGTATTCACCGGGATTGCATCCGAATTGTCGGCGGAATGCCCGGGCAAAACGGCTGGCGTTGCTGAAGCCTGTCATATCTGCAATCTGGATCATAGAATATTGACAGCTCTGAACCAGAGGTAGACTTTTGTTGACACGATATTCTTCCAGATAGCCGGTAATTGTTTTGCCGGTCATTTTTTTGAACAGGCGGCAGCAGACCTCTCTGGACAGATGAACCTGGTCTGCCAGTTCCTGTAGAGAGATTACAGATCCAAAATGCGTATTAAGATAATCCAGCATTTGTTCCAGCCTTTCCAGTTCCAGCTGGTTGGCCGGAATAAATTTTGCAAGATCATTCTGGTGTTCGCAGAGAATCATACCGAAAATTTCACAGAGAAGCCCCTTAATCTTCAACTCATAACAGAAGGTCTTCTGATCAAAGAGTGCTTCTGTTTCATTGAGCTTTTGAATTACAGTCCGGGTACATGAACTTTCGGAAGTAAGAAGGATGCAGGGGACAGCAGAATTCTGGAGAAAAGGGCGAAAACATCTGCGTTCCACATCACTTCCGTATTCGCCGCATATGAAATCCGGACGTGTCAGAAAGGTACTGTATCTGGCATGACTGTTATTAGGTGAGTGACAGCTATGAGGTACATTTCGGTTCAGAAGAAGAACATCTCCAGGTCTGACAGTGTAGCTTTTCCGGTACACCTGATAGATAGCTTCTCCTTCTCTGGGAAGACTGATCTCCAGGTCATTGTGCCAGTGGATAGGTACACTTTTTCCTTCAAATGCCCACAGGTCATCATGATTAACGGTCATGGGAAAACCGACAGTTCCATGTTCACAAAGTTCGCGATTGGTTTCATCTACAAGAATTTTACGCATAGCCATATTACAGTTCTCCGATTTTATTATATGTACACTGTGATGAATTGCTCACAGAAGCATGAGCATCAATACGATCTGACAATTTATCACAGGATATATTCATTTACAATGCTTGTTATAGTCCCAATTATAACGTTGGTATGCACATCGTGCAAGGAGAGGAGTAAGAAACATGGCAAGATCAAAAGAGATGGATCTGACTACAGGCAATCCGTTCCGGTCACTGCTGAAATTTGCGATTCCTGTAATTCTGGGAAATCTGTTTCAGCTTTTTTATACGCTGGCGGACTCTGTGATCGTAGGAAAAACGCTGGGAGCAGACTCCCTGGCAGCAGTAGGTTCCACCAGTATTATTATTTATTTTGTATTCTGTTTTATCAATGGATTTACAGGTGGGTTTGGTATCTGTCTGGGACAGAAATGCGGGGCAAAGGATGAAAAAGGAATGCGCAAGAGCGTTGCGGTTTCCACACTTCTGAGTATTGCCTTTACAGTAGTACTGACACTGATCTGCTGTCTGCTTTCTCATCAGATTCTGCGCTGGATGCAGATTCCTGCTGATATTTCCGGTGAAGCATACGACTATATGTTTGTAGTTTTGCTTGGTACAGGTGCTACCGTTTTCTACAACATGATCTCAAATATGCTCCGCGCATTGGGAGACAGTAAAACACCACTGTATTTCCTGGTATTTTCATCTGTATTAAATATTTTTCTTGATATTCTGTTTATTGTACCGTTTCATATGGGGGTGGCCGGTGCTGCATGGGCGACTATTCTGTCACAGTTTTTTTCGGCAGTGCTGAGTCTGGTAGTGGGATTAAAAAATTTCCCAATCCTGCATCTGCACAGAGAAGATTTTACAGATTTAAAGGATACCGCAATTTTGCATTTAAAGACCGGATTTCCTATGGGATTCCAGATGTCTGTCATGTGTATCGGACAGCTTGCCATGCAGGCAGTGGTAAACTCACTGGGTACTGCAGCAGTTGCAGGATATACCGCAGCATCGAAAGCAGACCAGCTTTCTGTACTGGTAAACAATGCAATGATGACCGCAATTTCCAACTATGTGGCTCAGAATTTTGGTGCAGGCAGATGGGACCGTATCCGTCAGGGTGTGCGTGCCTGTCTGATTCAGACAGAAGCATTTAACCTGATCATGTGTATTGGAATTCTGCTGCTGAGACATCCGATCGTAAGAATGTTTCTCTCAGATTCCACAAAAGAAATCTATCACTATTCAGATATGTATCTGACGATTGTAGCTCCCTTTTACTTTGTGCTTGGACTGCTGGCAGTATACCGTACATCCATCCAGAGTATGCAGAATGGCAAAGCACCTTTTGCTGCATGTATGATTGAACTGGTTATGCGAATCGCTGCAACAGTAGGTCTTTCCGGAATTATCGGATATACATCTGTATGTATTGCCAGTCCAATGGCATGGATCGGAGCCTGTGCACTTCTGATCCCGGTTTATTATAAGATGATGAAAGGAAATTGTGCAGCATTACTGAGAATGGAGTGACGAGTGCAAGTAACAAAATTGTTACTGTTCACATACCACTATCCCGCGAGGTGTTTTGGCATGAATATGCCAAAATCCCGAGACATACAAGCCAAAATTCCATTGCCGCAGGCAATCTGGAATGAATTTTGGCTAAGTTACTGTGAACGGAGTGAACAGTAACACAAGATTTTGAGATAACAGCCGCAAGGTGACACTTTACAATGGAAAAACGGATAAAAATGTGCTATGCTATCTATCAACAGACAGAAATCCGTTGATTAAGGAGAGTGAATTATGCGTTTTGTAATTCAGAGAGTAATGCATTCAAAAGTGACAATTAATGGTGAAGTACGAGGCCAGATAGGCAAGGGCTTTATGGTTCTTATCGGAGTAGGAGAAGAAGATACCGTTGAAATCGCAGATAAAATGATCCATAAAATGGTTAATATGCGTATTTTCGAAGATGAAAACGGTAAGACAAACCTTGGCCTGAAGGAAGTGGGCGGAAGTCTTCTGCTTATTTCCCAGTTCACATTATATGCTGACTGTAAAAGAGGAAACAGACCTTCCTTTATAAGAGCAGGGGCCCCTGATATGGCTGAAAATCTGTACAAATACATAATTGCCAGATGCAAAGAACACATTGATATTGTCGAGCAGGGAGAATTTGGGGCAGATATGAAAGTGGAGCTTGTGAATGACGGTCCCTTTACAGTCATATTGGACAGTAATGAATTATAATTATTTGTAACTGTTCAGTATTTTACGGCAGATTGCCGGATGATTATCATTATCTATAACAAGAAAAAGATATGAAAAAAGCAGATATAAATTATCAGAAAACAACAGGAATTGCAAGAGAGGAGCAGATTTATGAAAATCGGATTTATCGGATGCGGAAATATGGCTTCTGCCATGATCAGTGGTATGCTGAAAAAAGGACTTTATAAAAAAGATGAGATTATTGTTTCCAATCTTACAGAAGAAGGAAGCAAACGAAGCAGAGAAAAGCTAGGAGTGGTTACAACCCTGGATAACCATGAAGTGGTAAAAAACACAAAACTGGTTTTCCTGGCCGTGAAACCGCAGTTTTATGAAGAAGTGCTGAATGAAGTAAAAGATGAACTGACACCGGAACACACAGTTGTAGGCATTGCGCCGGGGAAAACTCTTGCCTGGTTAGAAGAAAAATGTGGACAGCCTCTGAAAGTGGTAAGAATGATGCCGAATACTCCTGCTCAGGTTGGGGAGGGTATGACTGGTGTATGTGCCAATGAGAAAGTATCGGCAGAAGAACTGGCTCAGATCTGTGAGATTACAGACAGCTTTGGACGTACAGAAGTAGTTCCGGAGCGTCTGATGGACGCAGTAAGTGCTGTAAGCGGATGTTCACCTGCATATGTTTTTATGTTCATAGAAGCAATGGCAGATGCTGCGGTAGCCCAGGGAATGCCAAGAAAACAGGCTTATCAGTTTGCTGCACAGGCTTTACTTGGAAGCGCAAAAATGGTACTGGAAACAGGCATGCATCCGGGAGAACTGAAGGATATGGTATGTTCACCGGCCGGAAGTACCATCGAGGGAGTAAGAATCCTGGAACAGAAGGGATTCAGAAGTGCTGTCTTTGAAGCTCTGAATGGAGCTGCTGAAAAAGGTAAAAAGATGTAATCTCAGTAACTCTAAGGCTCTGAAAATCCGCTAAAACCATAAAAAATCCGCTCAAACTCGCCGCAAAGCGGCTCAGACAGTGAGCGGATTTTTTATAACGCGAATTTTCAGAACCTAAGAGTTACTACAATTCCTGCAAATACATATTAACAGAACAATATTTCGGAGCTGTTTTATTTTATTATAAATTTCCCTGACTCAGACGACTGTTATGATATTTACCGGAGTTCGTAACATCTTCGCCAAACCATACGGGTGGATTATAACTGAGCGCCTGTTCTTCAGAAGAAAATTCCACTTCTGCGAGATAGAGTCCTTCATAAGGAGCATCAAATACATCCAGTTCAATGGTGAGTCCATCTTTTTCCGGGATAAGATAGCGGGTTTTGGAAATGAGGATTCCGTCAGCTTTTGGACGCATATGTTCATAGGATTCTTTGGTAAGTGGAAGATTATATTCCTCGCGGGTCATAAGACCTTTGGACTTATAGGTAAGATAGTAGTTATCATCCTCTTTGCGGATACGGACTACCGGTGCGGTGGATAAGTAACCCTGTTCCAGTCTGTGATGTGGATAAGAATTAAGATCTGCAGGCAGATTTTCTTTGGATATTAAAAATTTGCGTTCGATTTCCATGAGAAATGTTCCTCCTTAAATATGAAATGACAGTACAGTTTTATGATTATGATAACACCTATGGTGAGTATGAGACAAGAAAAATATGTGTGATATTGAGAAAATAGAACTTATGTGGTTACTGTTCACTGGTAATATCCCGCGAGGTGTTTTTTGTGAGCGAAGGTCACAGAAAACCCGAGATATCCTGACGATAGAATATAATAAAAATATGGCTTTGTGGAATAGCTTCGCAAAGCCATATTTTTATTATAAAGAATGAATATAACCAACAACTTTAATATTATGTTGGAATATTTGAAAAATGGAGATATAATATTTGTAAGTGCGTAGCTGTAAATATTTCTCACGATCATAGTTGGAGATTATGCACTGATATTCAGAGGAGGCCGTATGAAATCAGATACAAAAAAATATTATAAAATACCACAGAAAATGCTGGAAATCTTCCTTGCGCGTGGTTATCAGGAACTTAGAGTGGAGGATCAGAGCCTGTTTGATCCGTATTATGACAGTATGAATGAACACTGGTCAGCCAACACCAGCTTTTTGAATTTGATTGGATGGAGAGATTCCTATCCCACCTACTTCAAAATAGCAGAAGGGCTTTTAATCAATATTACATATTTGAATACAGAAGGGTATCCGGTAGCTGTTCCGTTTGTAGGAAACTATACGGAGGAAAAGATAAAGAAAGCTATGCAGATCCTGAAGGAAGATTTTGCGGGATTTGATGCACAGCTGATCATTATGGATGTGGTTCCATGGATGCTTCCTTATTATGAAGCTAGCGGCATTCAGTTTGAAATAGAGGATAACCGTGATTATATGGATTATACCTTTACGCCTGAGCAGTTTCTGGCAGGTATGGATACGCAGGATGACCGTTACCGTTATAATTATTTCAAACGCAGATTTGCATATGAGACAGAAGAGATAACCCCTTTCCATCGGGAGGAGATCCGGGAATTTATGGAAAGGGAATGGTGTGGGGAGAAAACTTGTGAGGAGTGCCACTGTGGCTGCCTGCTCCGGGTGATCGACAATCTGGTTCCTGTTTTTGATAAAATCAGGATTAATGGAATTCTTGTAAGAGTAGAGGGAAAAATGGCAGGACTTTGTATTGTGAGCTGCCGTAACGGACTTGGCGTATATCAGTATAAAAATGCAGTTAACCGGATCAAGGGAATTAATGAGTATTTGTTGCGGGAAAGCTTTGAACGATATCTGCAGTCTGCAGATACGATCAATTACACAGAAGATATGGGAGTTGAAAATCTGCGTTATTATAAAGAGCATATGGCGCCTGCCCATACTCTGCTATCAAAACTTACATTAACAGAAAGAGGTTAAGGTGCATGGAACATAAGAGAAAAAAACAGTGGATTTTAATAATTATGCTGCTTTTGACAGTATGTTCTGTTTTTGTAGTGTATGCAGGCAGGGAATGGATGTTTACCAATCCTTTTAAACCTTATACATTTTCTTCAGTATCCTATGCATCCGGAGATGGGGATGGATGTACTTATGTGATTGATGATTCCAACAGGAAAATATTGAAAATATCTGCTGACGGAAGGCTTTTATGGCGGGCATGTGCCTCTGATAAAAGTTTTCTGAGTGCTGAGCGGGTTGTGGCAGACGGAGATGGGAATGTGTATCTTCATGATGTCCGTATTGAGCAGGGAGTTCAGATTGCCAGTGAAGGAATCGTCAAACTGTCATCAAAGGGAAAATATATATCAACGGTTGCTTCTGTAGAAGCAGAGAAGGGTAGTGTAAGGCGCAACATTGTGGGAATGGTACCCACTGAGCATGGTGTGATCTACATGCAAAAGGAAAAGGAGGGCATTCTGGTCAGTAACACAGAACAGGGAAGCTCGAAAGTTTTTTCTGTTGCTGATGCGCAGGACAGGATTTTGTGTTGTGCTTATGATAGAGACAGTGATAGTCTGTTTTATGTGACTTATGACGGTAAAATTTATAAATATACAGACAGCGGACAGGATGAACTGCTCTATGACAGTGATACAGTTGACGGAAGTATTCCGCAGGAGATCAGTTACTCGGATGGAGTGCTTTATTCAGCTGATATTGGTCTCAGGGATATCATACGGATACCCTGTGATATGGAAAATACAGGAAGTACAGACAGACTTACTGTGGAAGAGTCTTTGAAGGAAAGAGAGATTGCATATCATGTGAGTGCACCGGGAACTCTGGTTTCCTCTACCAATTATTCTGTTATATTGTGGGATGGAGAGGACTATGAACAGTTCTGGGACGTTCCGCTATCAGGAAAACTGCAGGTATGGAACTGCCTGCTGTGGGCTGCCTGTGCAGTGATTGTCGCTGCTGTTTTGTTTTTTGCGGTGACTTTGTTAAAGATACTGGTAAAAAAATTCAGCTTTTATGCAAAGATTACCATGGCAGTCATAGGGATTATTGTGGGAGTTGCGGCTCTGTTTATTGGCACCTTGTTTCCGCAGTTTCAAAGTCTGCTGGTCGATGAAACCTATACAAGAGAGAAATTTGCCGCATCAGCAGTAACAAACAGACTTCCTGCAGATGCATTTCAGAGGCTGGAAAAGCCTTCTGATTTTATGAATGAGGATTACAGACAGGTCCGGCAGGTAGTAAGGGATGTATTCTTCTCGGATTCTGACAGTTCACAGGATCTGTACTGTGTACTTTATAAAGTAAAAGACGGAACTGTTACCCTGGTCTATACCCTGGAGGATATCTGTGTGGCTTATCCCTATGACTGGGAATATGAAGGCACAGATCTTCAGGAGGTTATGGAGCAGGGGGCTACAAAAACCTATGCTACAAATTCAAGCGCTGGAGGCTTTGTATTTATCCATAGTCCCATCCGGGATAAAAGCGGAGATATTATTGGGATTATAGAAGTCGGAACAGATATGAACAGTCTGACAGAGAAAAGCAGAGAGATCCAGGTGTCTCTGATCATCAACCTGATCGCAATTATGGTAGTATTTTTCATGCTTACCTTTGAGGTGATTTATTTTATAAAGGGAAGGCAGGAACTGAAAAGACGAAAACAGGAGGAAAACAATAGCAGACTTCCTGTGGAAATTTTCAGATTTATTGTATTTCTTGTTTTCTTTTTTACAAATCTGACCTGTGCGATTCTTCCCATCTATGCAATGAAGATTTCTGAGAAGATGTCAGTACAGGGATTATCACCGGCCATGCTTGCAGCAGTTCCTATATCTGCAGAGGTGTTATCCGGCGCCATTTTCTCAGCGCTTGGCGGAAAGGTAATACATAAGCTTGGGGCAAAGAGATCTGTTTTTGTAAGCTCTGTACTGCTTACAGCAGGACTTGGATTGCGAGTGGTTCCCAATATATGGCTGCTTACTTTAAGCGCCCTGCTTCTTGGAGCAGGCTGGGGAGTATTGCTTTTACTTGTCAATCTTATGATCGTGGAGCTTCCTGATGAGGAGAAGAACAGAGCCTATGCCTATTACAGTGTATCCTCCCTGAGCGGTGCAAACTGTGCAGTTGTGTTTGGTGGCTTCCTTCTGCAATGGATGTCCTATACAGCGTTGTTTGCTGTCACTGCAGTACTCAGTGTGCTGCTGTTTCTGGTAGCAAATAAGTATATGAGTAAATATACTTCAGATAACGAAGAGGAGAACTGCGAAACAGAAGATACACATATGAATATTGTTCAGTTTATCTTTCGTCCAAGGATTATTAGTTTTTTCCTGCTGATGATGATTCCGCTTCTGATCTGTGGATATTTCCTGAATTATATGTTTCCTATTGTTGGTTCTGAATGGGGACTTTCGGAAACCTATATTGGATATACCTATCTTTTAAACGGAATTTTTGTACTGATCCTGGGAACTCCTCTTACGGAATTCTTTTCCAACAGGGGTTGGAAGCATTTGGGGCTTGCGGTGGCTGCGTTTATTTATGCAGCAGCTTTTCTGGAGGTGACAATGCTTCAGAATATACCATCTCTTCTGATCGCACTGGCATTGATTGGAGTTGCAGACAGCTTTGGGATTCCATTACTTACCAGTTATTTTACAGATCTGAAGGATGTAGAACGGTTTGGATATGACAGAGGACTTGGGGTTTACAGCCTGTTTGAGAATGGTGCACAGTCTCTGGGTTCCTTTGTGTTTGGCTATGTGCTGGTCCTTGGTGTAGGCAGAGGCCTTATCTTTGTGCTGATCCTTGTGAGTGTGCTTTCAGCAGCTTTCCTGATCAGCACCACATTTGCAGCACACAGAGACAAAAAGGAGGTCAAAGAACATGGAAAAAAGACGAAAACTGAATGTTGAGCTGATTAAATTTCTGATCGGTTCCATGCTGGTGGTTGGGGTTTTAATGCTTCTTGGAAGCTCTCTTGTGAATAACAGACAGTATAGAAAACTCTATAATGATAAAGCGCTTGAAATTGCGAAGACGGTATCAGATCAGGTAAATGGAGATTTTATCGAAGAACTGTGTAAAGAGATAGATACGGAAGAATTTGAACAGATCCAGGAAAAAGCAGTAGCAGCTGATGATGAACAGCCGATCATAGACTGGCTTAAAGCGAAAGGCATGTATCAGAATTATGAGAGGATAAATGAATATCTTCATTCTATACAGGCAGATATGAATATTGAATATCTGTATATTCAGATGATCCAGGATCATTCCAGTGTGTATCTGTTTGATCCTTCGTCAGGTTATCTGACTCTTGGCTATAAGGAAGAGCTTTCGGAAAGATTTGATAAACTGAAAGGAAACGAACGCTTGGAGCCTACTGTGAGCAGAACAGAATTTGGATGGCTGTCATCTGCCGGAGAGCCGGTACTTTCATCTGACGGAGAAAAATGTGCAGTTGCCTTTGTAGATATTGACATGACAGAGATTGTCAGAAATACCATTCGTTTTACTGTACTGATGGTATGTCTTTGCATTCTGATCATCCTGGCTGCCGGTATGGACATATCCAGAAAAATCAAAAAGAGAATATCCAGGCCTATTGAACTGCTTACAGAAGCAACACACAAATTTGGCAATGGCGAGGAAGGGTATGATGAGAACAACATCGTAGATCTTGATATTCATACCAGAGATGAGATAGAAGAACTTTATCACGCAACCCAATCCATGCAGAAAAGTATTATTAACTATATGGATAACCTTACCCGGGTGACTGCTGAGAAGGAACGTATCGGAGCAGAGCTGAATGTGGCAACACAGATCCAGGCTTCCATGCTCCCATGTATATTCCCTGCATTTCCTGACAGGGATGAGATGGATATTTATGCGACCATGACACCCGCAAAGGAAGTTGGCGGAGATTTTTATGATTTCTTTATGGTTGATGACAGGCATATGGCGATTGTTATGGCTGATGTTTCCGGCAAAGGAGTTCCGGCAGCCCTTTTCATGGTTATCGGCAAAACCCTGATCAAGGATCATACACAGCCGGGCAGAGACCTGGGAGAAGTCTTTACAGAGGTCAATAATATTCTGTGTGAATCCAATGAAAACGGAATGTTCATTACAGCCTTTGAGGGGGTGCTGGATCTTGTGACCGGTGAATTCAGGTATGTAAACGCCGGACATGAAATGCCGTTTGTTTACCGCAGGGAAACCAACACCTATGAAGCCTACAAAATACGTGCTGGTTTCGTCCTTGCAGGGATAGAGGACATCGTATATAAGGAACAAAAGCTTCAGCTGAATATCGGAGACAAAATATTCCAGTATACAGATGGAGTGACAGAGGCAACGGATAAGGACAGGCAGCTGTACGGAATGGACAGACTGGATCATGTTCTGAATCAGCAGTGCTTAAGCAGTAATCCGGAAGAAACTCTGAAGCTTGTAAAGGCGGATATTGACGCTTTTGTAGGAGGCAATGACCAGTTTGATGATATTACAATGCTGTGTCTTGAGTATACAAAGAAAATGGAGAATCAGAGACTTTTGAATAACTGTTGATGCTGTGAAGTGAAGTGCGGATATGTGACTGGAAATATAAAAAAGAAAGCGGACAACAGAATGGATCATACAGACGAATACATAAAAGAAATCTTAGAAAAAATCGACAGTAAGAAAGGCTATTATGCTGAAATCAGCAATAAGATCTGGGAATTTGCAGAGCCCAGATTCCAGGAATACAGATCTTCTGAATTGCTGCAGCATGTATTAAAACAGGCAGGGTTTTCCATCAAAGCAGATCTGGCAGGAGAGAAGACTGCATTTATTGCAGAATATGGATCAGGAAAACCAGTCATAGCATTCCTTGGAGAATTTGATGCACTGCCGGGACTTTCACAGAAGGCAGATGCAGCAGAAAGAATTCCTGCAAATACTGGTAGTTGTGGTCATGGATGCGGCCATCAGCTTATCGGAACAGGAACTCTTGCCTCTGTCATTGCATTAAAAGACTTTGTGAAAGAACACAACCTGCAAGGCACGATCCGTTATTACGGCTGCCCTGCTGAAGAAAAGGCAGGCGGCAAGGCCTTTCTTGTACGTGATGGCTATTTCAATGACTGTGACCTGGCTCTTTGCTGGCACCCGGAGCAGGGGCGGCGTGCATGCTACGGAAGTACCAAGGCAAATTTCAGAGTATTTTTTACATTCCACGGAACTCCGGCCCATGCATCCATGTGCCCTGAACTGGGGCGTTCTGCGCTGGATGCAGTAGAGCTTATGGATGTGGGCGTAAACTACATGCGTGAACACATGATAGATGAGGCCAGGATCCACTATGCCATAACAGATACAGGCGGAGATGCCCCAAATGTAGTCCAGTCCAGGGCTCAGGTACTTTATGCTATCCGCGCCCCAAAAATCACCCAGGTAAAAGAACTCTATAACCGCGTATGCAACATAGCCAGGGGCGCAGCACTTATGACTGAAACTACTGTAGAAATACGCCAGGTAGCGGCATATTCAAACCTGATCTCCAGCAAAATCCTGGCAGATCACATGAATGCGTATCTGGAAAAACTGGGTCCGATCACTTACACTGAAGAAGAATATGCCTACGCACAAAAATTCCAACAGTCCCTCTCAGATCAGGACAAAAATCAACTCCCCACAATTGCCCGGGACTACTTCGGCCCCAAAGCTGCTGAAGTAATGAAAAAACCAATCTTTGAGCCAATGGCATACCAGAATCTGTACAGTGATCTCAAATACTCCACTGATGTGGGCGATGTAAGCTGGCTGGTACCAACCGTCCATCTCAACATCCCAACATTCGCAGCAGGAACCGCCCTCCACTCCTGGCAGGCAGCAGCCCAGGGAAAATCCTCGATCGCTCAAAAAGGAATGCTCTACGCCGCTAAGATCATGGCTCTCACAGCCATAGACTTCCTGCAAAAACCAGAGTTGGTAAATAAAGCCAGAGAAGAACTGACAAAAACCCTAAACGGTGAAACATATCCCAATCCATTGCCGAAAGACTTGAAACCAGAGATATGGTAAAAGCAGAAAGCTCCAAACAAACATTGTAACTCCAAACAAAAAATGCTATAATCCATTGCAGAAAATAGGATAAAACTTTTACAAAACAAATTAATCAGGAGGGACCTAAAATGAGCAAAAAAGTATACATTTTCCTCGCCGACGGCTTCGAAGACATCGAAGGCCTCACAGTAGTAGACATTCTCCGCCGCGCAGAAATCGATATCAAAACTGTATCCATCAAAGAAACCAAACAGATCCAGACATCTCACGGTATCACCATGCTCACTGATACAACATTCGCAGAAACAGACTTCGCAGATGCCGACATGCTTGTCCTCCCGGGAGGAATGCCGGGAACTAAATATCTGGCAGGATACAAACCACTTACAGACCTTCTGACAGATTTCAACAGCAAAGGCAAAAAAATCGCCGCTATCTGTGCTGCACCAAGTGTATTTTCAGGTCTTGGATTCCTCAAAAACCGCAAAGCCACCTCTTATCCGTCCTTCATGGAAATTATTGCAGGAGACGGTGCCAAGACCAGCGAAGACAATGTGGTAGTAGATGGAAATATAACCACCAGCCGTGGTCTGGGAACAGCTGTAGACTTCGCACTTTCCCTGATTTCACAGCTTGAAAATGACGAAAAAGCAAAAGAAATCGCAGAATCAGTAGTATATACCCGCTAAATCGTCCTCAAACCCTTATTTTTATGCGAAAAAACACTAGCACTTTTGGATTTTTTGTGCTATACTGCTACAATGACTGTAAATATATAATTGAGTTATAGAGAGGTCTCCCGCTTCTGCAACAGTGGGAGCGGAGCTTAGACTTAAATATATAGAAATAGGTAAAAACTGTGAATGATATAACGCAGCTGAAAAACCAGTCGCAATCATAACCTGAAAATTAAGGAGGAACATGTAACATGAGTTTACAGGTGGAAAAAATGGAAAAAAACATGGCGAAACTTACTATCGAAGTTGCCGCTGAAGATTTAGAAAAAGCAATGCAGAATGCATACCAGAAAGCAAAAGGAAGAATTTCCATCCCTGGATTCCGTAAAGGAAAAGCTCCAAGAAAAATGATCGAGCAGATGTATGGCAAAGGAGTATTCCTTGAAGATGCTGTTAACGCTCTGATTCCGGAACACTACAGCAAAGCATTAGCTGAATGCGAACTTGAGATCGTTTCCCAGCCGACAATCGACATCACACAGGCTGAGCCTGGAAAAGCATTCATCTTCACAGCAGAAGTTGCTGTTAAACCGGAAGTTACATTAGGTGATTACAAAGGTGTAGAAGTACCGAAAACTGAAATCACAGTAACAGACGAAGACGTAGAAGCTGAACTCAAGAAAGAGCAGGAGAAAAACTCCAGAACAATCAGCGTAGAAGACCGCGCAGCTCAGTTAAATGATATTGTAACAATCGACTTCGAAGGATCTGTAGACGGAGTACCTTTCGATGGCGGACAGGCTACAGAGTATCCTCTGACACTTGGTTCCAACACATTTATCCCGGGATTCGAGGAACAGCTTGTTGGTGCTAAAGTTGGCGATGATGTAGACGTAAAAGTTACATTCCCTGAAGAATATCAGGCAAAAGAACTTGCAGGTAAAGAAGCAATCTTCAAATGCGCAGTTAAGAAGATCGAAGCAAAAGAGCTTCCGGCACTTGATGACGACTTCGCAAAAGACGTTTCTGAGTTCGATACTCTGGATGAGTACAAAAAAGAAATCAAAGACAACCTGACCAAGAAAAAAGAAGAGCAGGCTAAGACAGAAAAAGAGAACGCTGTCGTAGATAAAGCAGTAGAGAACGCAACAATGGAGATTCCGGAAGCTATGATCGATACGCAGGTAGAGAACATGGTTGACGATTTCGCAAGAAGAATCCAGTCCCAGGGTCTGTCCATGGAGCAGTACATGCAGTTTACAGGCGCTACCGTTGATTCTTTAAAAGAGCAGATGAAACCGCAGGCTGTTAAGAGAATCGAGAGCAGACTGGTACTTGAGAAAGTTGCAGAAGCAGAAAACATCCAGATCAGCGATGAGAAGCTGGACGAAGAGCTGGCTAAAATGGCTGAAATGTACAAAATGGAGCTGGATAAATTCAAAGAGCTCGTTGGCGAATATGAGAAAGAGCAGATGAAGAAAGATCTCGCTGTTCAGGAAGCAGTAACTCTCATGGCCGACAGCGCAAAAGAGGCGTAAGACCTCGGAAAGAGAGGCAATTGAATGAGTTTTGTACCTTATGTCATCGAGCAGACAAGCAGGGGAGAGAGAAGTTACGATATTTATTCAAGACTGCTGAACGAC
>ENA-OPVU01001149-OPVU01001149.1-human-gut-metagenome-genome-assembly--contig:-NODE-1149-length-14491-cov-3.527293_pt1 | contig 14491 bp, 14 predicted proteins | sample MGYA00241497_ERZ501986 | MGnify/ENA primary metagenome ERZ501986 (study PRJEB25962, sample SAMEA2042995) | human gut metagenome | biome: human gut; feature: human-associated habitat; material: faeces...
GAGGGTATAAATACCCCGAACTTTCTAATGAAAAAATATGCTTATTTTTGCTATGCACCAAAAACAAAAATCCGCCGTAAAGTATTAATTTACAGGGGATTTTCTTTGTTTTGTAATTCTTTCCAGCGGAGAGGGAGGGTTCTGAACCTCTTCTCTTTATTTCCGTATATATCAGCTTATTAGCTTTCATTATTTTGCTTCCTGTAACGAATTTGTAACGACCTAAACTTTTGTCCTAATGACCACTTTTGTCCGCTATTCGTCTACCATAGCTTTCGGGTTCAAAAGTATGGAAAATATGAACATCTTCCAAATGTTTGATTATTAATTATCTATTTTTTATATTCCAATGCAAGGTGCGAGCCTATATATATGAATAGGCTTGCACCTTGCACCGGACTTTATCTTGCACCCGACTCCATCCCACTCATTTCCAATCGTCATGTAAAAAAAGTTATGCCAAGTTGGTAACAAGTTGGCAAATGCCCCGATTTAATTCGATGAACTTTGTGCCAAACTTTAAAAGATAAGTGTATGGACGTAATAACAATGGAGGCGACTGCCTATAAAGAACTAATCCGCAAAATAGAAAAGATTGCAGACTATGTATTCAAAAAAGAGAGTAAACCAAACGAGGAGGAAGAGATATGGTTGGATAATCAAGAAGTTGCCAACTTGCTACGTATAAGTACCAAGACACTGCAACGATTAAGAAAAGAAAATCTAATCAGCTATTCCATGTTACGAGGAAGATGCAGATACAAATTATCAGAAATAGAAAGAGGACTAAATGAGAAAATAATCGTTTGTGATCCACATACGCTGGATGAGTTCCGTAGAAACTTCTTATTCAATGGGAACTATGAATAAAGATGATATTCTGCGATTGACAGATAGAGGAATGGCTATATTCAAGCACTACCTCCCTACCCCATTTCGTGTAGGACGTAATTTCCTTAATCCGCTTTATGAGGATAAGCACGCTTCCTGTAACATCTATTATGAGCGAAGAAGTGATACTTATAAAATGAAGGACTTTGGTAATGACGACTATTCAGGCGACTGTTTCGCATTCGTGGGAAAATTGAATGGACTAGATTGTAAAGATTCTAAAGACTTCATTCAGATAATGAAAATAATCGATCGTGACCTGCATTTGGGATTATCATCGGGAAATTATATTGAAACGAAGACTATTACTCCCATCAGTCCTGCTGTCACGGCAGCAACATCGCCATCCAAAGTGAAAAAGGCAAGACCTTATACGTTGGCGCAAAAGAGCTTTACGGCTGCGGAACTTGCCTTCTGGGGAAAAAGCGGCATCACGCAAGAGGTACTGAGATTATTCCGGGTGGTTTCACTGAAGAAGTTCAGCAGCGAGAATAACGAAGGGAAACCGTTCAGCATTGCGGCGACGGATAAAGAACCGGTGTTCGGATATACTGCAAAGCAATATGTGAAGGTGTACCGCCCGCACTCGGAGATGCGCTTTTTATATGCCGGGGATTTTGGGGAGAATTATTGCTTCGGGTTGGAGCAGTTGCCTGCTAAGGGGGATTTACTCTTTATTACGGGTAGTGAGAAGGACGTGATGAGCCTGACGGTTCACGGGTTCCATGCTATCTGCTTCAATTCGGAAACGGTGACTATTCCCGTGGGAATTATTCATAGGCTCTCTTTCCGGTTCAAACATATTGTACTGCTCTATGATGTGGACAAAGCGGGGCTGGACAGTTCGGCAAAACAAGAACTGGCGTTGAAGAACTACGGGGTGAAACGATTGTTGCTGCCATTGGCGGGAACGAAGGTGGAAAAGGATATTTCGGACTTTTTCCGTTTGGGAAATAGCCGGGAGGATTTGATTAAACTATTTCTGGATTATCTGGATACAATATACAGCGAAACTATGTCTGCTCTAAAATCTTGTGAGGTGGATTTTAATAATCCGCCACCTGTGGCACAAATGGTTGTGTCGGTGAATGATGTGCCATTAGGCACGCAAGGGAATATCCTCTGTATTACCGGTGGTGAGGGAACCGGTAAAAGTAATTATGTGACGGCGTTAATAGCCGGTGCCATCGGACAATCCGAAAAGAACAAGGATAAGGCGATGGACACGTTGGGGGTGTCGGTCAGTGAAAACAGCAAGCGGAAGGCGATTCTGTTCTATGATACGGAACAGTCGGAGGTGCAGACGTACAAGAACATTACAAACCTTTTAAAGCGTTGCGGACGGGAAACAATGCCGGAATACCTGAAAGCGTATTGCCTGACGGGAATGAGCCGGAAAGAACGCTTGCAGGCGATTATCCAAAGCATGGATAAGTTTCATTATCAGTTCCGGGGGATTCACATGGTGGTGATCGACGGGATTGCGGACTTGATAAAGGGTGCGAATGATGAAACGGAAAGTATTGCCGTGGTGGAGGAATTGTATCGGCTGGCGGGGATTTACAATACTTGTATCGTTACTATCCTGCATTTTATTCCTTCGGGGCTGAAATTGCGGGGGCATTTGGGCAGTGAGTTGCAACGAAAGGCGGCGGCTATCCTCTCGATAGAGAAAGATACTGATCCGTCGGTGTCGGTGGTGAAGGCGCTGAAAGTGCGCGACGGCAGTCCGTTGGATGTGCCTATCATGCAGTTTGCATGGGATAAAGATGTCAGGATGCACGTGTATCTGGGGGAAAAGCCGAAAGAGGAAAAGGAGAAGCGGAAAGAGGATGAACTCGTGGCAGTGGCACGGGATATTTTCGGACGGCAGGACTTTATTACTTATGTGGATTTGGCAGAACAAATTCAAGCGATACTGGACGTAAAGGAACGTACAGCGAAAAGTTATATCAAGTTCATGCGGGAGAAGGAAATCATACTGAAAGACCCGTCAAACCAAAGTTATTATATCATCGGAAATTTAAAACAGGCGAGCTTATGATACCATTGGATAAAGAAACATTCGAGGCGTATATGGAACGGTTGCTCGAACAAGTGGAAAAGGTCGTAGGCGCACTGGACAAGAAGAATAAGAAGCCGCAAAATTACCTGAATGGTGAACGGCTGTACGATAATCAGGATGTTTGTCTGTTGCTGAACATCAGCAAACGAACACTACAACGGTACAGAGACAACGGGCTGAAGTATTACACGATCTTGCATAAAACGTACTATCGTGAAAAGGATTTGCACGAGTTTATTCGTCGGTATTTTGACGGGGAGAATGTAGAAAAAGGCAAAACGAAGGAATGTAACGGAGATGAACGTATAGAGGGTGGCATGTTGTCCGATGATAAGGATGAACCTATGGAAGAAGATAAGCCGGTGGATGAAGGTAAACTCACAGAAGATGCTTAGAGAGTTATAATTTCCATATAGAAAATTCTGCCGATACCCTGACGTTATGTGCATATCCCGTACTATAGTGATGAAAGGATAAGATTCACATGTAAACTTGTGTATATAGTAGTTACAATGTTTTGGAGAAAAGGAATTTAGAGTCTAAATTTGCAAACAATAATCAGATTATGAAGTTTTATATTAGAAAATCACTAACTTTGTGAATATTATATCCATAGACAGAAAAAAAGAAAATAATATGATACTTAAAAAAATAACAATTGAAAATTTCCGTTGCTTTAAAAACTATGAGGTTGATTTAACACCAGGAATTACTGTTTTTATTGGTAAAAATGGCGCAGGAAAAACTTCTCTACTAAATGCCATTCGTTATGGATTAAGTGTCTTTTTTTCCAATGATAGCACAATGGGAGATGATTTACTTATATCAGGTAATCCCGATTTAAAAGTCATTTCAACATTAGCTACAGATTTTTATCGAGCCCAAAATGCGGATTTACCAGCAGTTGATTTAACAATCAACATGGAAGCTGAATTTAATGATATACCTTTGAATTGGGAATACTATAAGCGTTCTACATCAGGTGCTTCGTTATTCGTTTCCAAGTATCAACAAGCATATCGTACACTTATGGCAGAATATCATAATAGCGACCAACTTCCACTGTTTGTTTTCTATTCTGATTCATTTCCACATATAGATACAAGAACCAGCGATTTTGCAAAAAAAGCTATTAAGGAACAAGGATATATTATCAGGAATTTTGCTTATTACAAATGGAATTCAGAAGTATCATGTACATCTATCTGGCAAAATAGATTCATTAATTCCATGCTAAAACAAATTTCCCTTAATGATAGTGACCCGTTAAATTCTAAGGAAGTAGAATATATAAAAAATAAATTGCGCACTTTTTCTGAACCTATCAATTCTGCGTTAGAAGAAAAGGATGATTTTGAAATAAAAGATTTCTTTCCGGTTGTAGATGATAAGACGCTATCATTATATCTGCGATTAAAAAATGAACGGGACGTTATCTTTGATAATTTACCTGCTGGATATAAAAGACTATACTCCATTGCTTTTGATTTGGCTTATAGATTATATATTTTACGGAAAACAAACGAGGAAGACCCAAAAGGTATTGCCATAATTGATGAAATAGACCTCCATTTACATCCTTCTTTGGAACAAGAAGTGTTAGCTCGTCTGAAAAAAACATTTCCAAGTATTCAATTTATTGTATCTACACATTCTCCAATGGTACTCTCCAATCTTAAAGTCAAAGATACGGGAAATATGATTTATAGAATGCAGGCAGACGAAGATACACCAAATGCATTGCCTAATTTATATGGCGTGGATTATTCTGCTGCTGTTTATGATTTTATGGGAACTCCTTATGCAGACAATGAGGTTAAAGAAGAAATAGAAGCCATCTTAAGGCTTTCAAGAAGAGGTAAGCCGGAATTAGTAGAAAAAAGGAAAGAAGAACTTAAATCTATGGTTTCGGAGGAACAATACATAAATATTATCTCTAAAATAAACTCTCAACTGGCAGAGGACAAATACTAATAAAGAATATGCAATTTATCAATAAATTCAAATATAAGAGGAAAGGACACCGAATTATCAAGGCTTTCATTAAAGATAAGTGGAACAATGATATTCAAAGATATGTAAATTTAAACTACAACGAACTTAAAAGAATTAAAGCGTTTAAGTATTTACTGCTCAAAGAACAACAAGGATTTTGTTGTTATTGCATGAGAAAAATTCCTTTTAATGAGGTGACTTTAGAACATGTAATGCCACATCATTTAGAGGACAAAAAGCGTAAGGAAGAGGTAAAATATTACAGTAAGTTTGGACGATTAAAAAGGGGGAAAATATATTATTGCCCAGATAAAGAGATTCCCATATCTCCCAAACTACATACTCCTCCCTATCCCCATTGCATTGCACATGAAAATTTAGTTGCTTCTTGTCAAGGAAAGGTCTTTGAAGGTGGAGAAAAATATATACTACATAAATGCTGCAATAACTTTAGGGGAAATGATAAAATTGTTCCACTATTTTTCATTCCGAGAGCAGCAGAGATTGTACGATATGAAATTGATGGTACATTAACTTATTTTGAAAAATACGAGTCAACCATCAGCTCTCTAAATTTAATGCATTCAACCTTGATTTTCATGAGGAAGATATGGGCAAAGATTGTTATAAATAATATTAGTTTAAATCAGGTAAATAAGGCTTTGACTGATAATGATATTAGAATTAACATCATTGATGATATTGATATTGACATTTCTGAAAGAAAGAATCTAAGGATTGACTTATATTGGAAATTATTGATCGAGTACCATTGGTTTTATAATTACTTTCAGAGAATGATAGCATAATTCAATTATAAACAATCGGATAAAATAACCGCCATCACTTTGGACATGAAGTATGGCGGTTGTTTTTTAGAATCTAAATCATTTTTGGGGTTCTGCAAGAACAGACACCTCATAGTTACGACTATATTATTTTATCTATAATATTTTTTTTATTAACTTTGTGCATTAACCTTTTGAATATAGAATATGACAGGACAAGAAGAATATCCTCGTTTCATTTCTAACAGACCATGCGGAAATGATAAATACGAAGGGAAATCACAAGAGCTGTAGATACTAATTGAAAAGTGCGCCAATATTCCAGTTGAAAATTGCGCCACCATAGGATAAGTATAATGACCTTTGTATAATCCAAATGCAAAGGTAAAATGAAGACTATGGTAGAAAGACAATCAATAATACACATGTATAGAGTATGCGGTTATAGCAAACGGCGTATCTCTCGTGAACTTCATGTCAGCCGTCATACCGTTGACAATATTCTTTCAAAGTACGAATCAGCCATCCGCACGGACAATCCAGAAGAGGCTTTGAGTGATTTGCTTACCATCCAGCCCAGGTATGACAGTTCCAGACGCCGTCCTCGCCGGCTCACACAAGAGATTAAGGATAAGATAGGATTTTGCCTGAAGAAGAATGCCGTTAAGATAGCTACCGGACTTCGCAAACAGCGCATGTTGAAAAAGGATATCCACCAGTTTCTGTTATCTCAAGGATACACCATCAGTTACGCCACAGTATGCAGTTATATAAAAAATATAGAGTCATACAAAGAGAAGAAAAAGAGCGAAGCCTTTATCCGGTTATTCTATGAGCCTGGATGCATTGCCGAGTTTGACTGGGGTGAAGTTCTTCTTTTTATTGACGGCGTCAAAACCAAGTTTTATCTGGCCGTATTCACTTTCGGGCATAGCAATGGCAGATACGCCTATCTTTTCAGGCATCAGAATACGCTTGCCTTCATGGAATCCCACCGTAACTTTTTCAGGGATATACATGGTGTCCCCGCCATGATGGTCTATGACAATATGCGTGTAGCCGTCAAGAGCTTTGTCGGTGGTGATAAGAAACCTACAGAAGCTTTGATGAAGATGTCCGGTTTCTATTGTTTTGAGTACCGTTTCTGTAATGTACGGGCCGGATGGGAGAAAGGACATGTGGAGCGCAGCGTGGAATATGTCAGAAGGAAAGCTTTCTGCCTGACAGACCATTTTGGTGATATACATTCTGCCCAGGAGCATTTAAACCGGGTATGTATGCAGGTCAACAACGAGCAAGGCAGTCTTTCAACAGCGGAGAAAACATCACGTCTGGAAGCTGACCTGTCATCGCTGAAGCCTTTTCCCGGTAATCTGGGCTGTTTTGAGGTCTATGAGTACATTGTGGATAAATGGTCAACTATCAGCATGAAAAATGTTCATTATTCCGTACCTGATTCTCTTGTGGGAGAAAAAGTACATGTCAAGGTTTATAGTGAAAAAATCGTCATCCTGTACGGGAAGGAGAAAGTGGCCTCTCATCAACGCAGTTATTGCGGTGGAGACTGGTGCATCAAGCTGGAGCACTATTTGCGTACACTTTCCCGTAAACCGGGGGCATTGCCCCACTCTGTGGTTTGGCAAAGAGCACCGGAAGAACTGAGAAGGCTGTATGACATCCATTTCAAGGAGGACAACAGGACGTTTGTTCTGTTCTGGACTATGCCCGAAAAAATGGATTTTCCGGAACGGACATTGTCACGGCATGCAAGGAGCTGACCGGACGTGGTGTCAGAAAGATATCTCCGGACCAGGTAAAGGCCATGCTGCATGGTAGCGTACAGGGAGAGACAGAAGAAACCATGGAACCGCCTGTTCTCCCGGCACAACAGGAGAATATAGAAAGAGAAGCTGTGGATATGCTTGAAGGCATCACGGCGCTCATGACAGGATACAATGAAGTGCATGATATAATACCAACCATTTAAGTTTATAATATATGAAATCAGAAAAAGAAACCATTTATGACTATGCTGCAGAACTGAAGCTTCTGGCCTTTAAAGAGGAACTGGAATGCACCCTTTCATTGGCAGCTGAAGAAAACTGGAACCATCTGCAGTTCTTGACGGAATTGCTTGGAAAGGAAAGCGCCAGGAGAAGGGAGTGTAGAAGAAGATCAAGGATAAGATCTGCGGGATTTCCACAAATGAAGTATCTGCATGAGCTTGTTATGGAAGACATGCCCAAAGAGGCACAGGTAATATTACCTGAATTGGAGACACTGGACTTCATCAGACAGGGAAGAAACCTGGTCCTGTATGGAAATCCGGGAACGGGAAAGACGCATATTGCTACGGCTTTAGGAATAAAGGCCTGCCAACAGGACTTTACCGTATTGTTTACTTCAGTGCCGGTCCTGCTTACCCAGATAAGGGAGGCTAAATCAGCAAAGACACTGAGGACGCTACAATTAAGGTTTGAAAAATACGATCTGGTCATCTGTGATGAGTTCGGATATGTCAGTTGTGACAAGGAAGGAGGAGAACTGCTTTTTAACCACCTGTCGTTAAGAGCCGGAAAAAAGGCTACAATCATTACTACTAATTTGGCTTTTAACAGATGGAATGAAATCATAAAGGACAAGGTGCTTGTGGCGGCAATGGTTGACAGGCTTACACATAAAGCTTATCTGGTTAATATGACCGGACTGTCTTATAGGCTTAAGGAAACACAAAAAATGAGACAAGATAAATGTGTCAATGAATATTTTAAACTTATAGTAATTTTGTAACAAGTTATGGATGGAGCTCTTTTCAATTAGAATACAGCGCACTTTTCAATTAGTATCTACAACCTGAACAAGTTCGATAGCATACAGAACCTTTTAGGGCTGACCGACAAGGAACGTTCGCAGGTGCTTTCCATCAACCTTGCCAATCATCCGAACCGGAAATATAAGGAAGTTTGGATAGGCTTAGGCGGTACACAGTCAGCCGTATATGCCACAGAAGTGAGTTTGGAAGAATATTACACCTACACCACCGAAGAAACGGAAAAGATGGAACTATTCGCCTTGTCCGAAAAGTTAGGCGGTAACCTCGAACTGGCTATCAAGCGGCTTGCCGAAAGCAAGCGCAATCCCGAAAAATAATCAATTAACAATTTAATAATCAATCAGTATGAAACATTTAAAATTCTTGTTTCCAGTGCTGCTATGCACCTTGTTACTGGGGCTTTCTTCCTGTAAGGAAACGAACGCCGCCCGTCTTAGGGCGATGCGTGGCGACTGGGAAAGCGTGAAAAACCGTCCGGCGTTTACCCTCTTTGAGGAAAACGGGCATTATAGGGTAACGACCCGCAAAATGACCTACCGGGGGACGATCCAAACGGAAACCTATCAGATTTCGGAAAAGGACGGAAACCTGTTCATCGAAACGGGGCTTTCCGTCCTGCTGACCTACGACAAGGAGAACGACCGGATTCTGCTTTCACCCGGCGGAGAATACAAACGGAGTAACCAACCAATAAAGAAGTAAGCGTATGAGAACAAAGATTATAATGCTGCTCGTAGTATGCAGCCTGTTTACCGGAAAGGTAAACGCACAGTGGGTAGTGAGTGACCCCGGTAACTTGGCGCAAGGGATTATCAATGCGTCAAAGAATATCGTTCAAACGTCCTCCACAGCCCAAACAATGATAAAGAATTTTCAGGAAACAGTAAAGCTGTACAATCAAGGTAAGGAGTACTACGATGCCTTAAAATCAGTGCATAACCTTGTCAAAGATGCCCGGAAAGTGCAAAAGTCTATCCTGCTTATCGGGGAGATTTCCGACATCTATGTGAACAGTTTTCAGAAGATGCTTTCGGATGAAAACTATACGCCGGATGAACTTTCCGCCATTGCCTACGGCTATACCCAACTGTTGCAGGAAAGTTCCGATGTGCTGGAAGAAATGAAAAGCGTGGTGAACATCAACGGGCTTTCCATGTCGGACAAGGAACGGATGGACGTTATCGACCGGACGTATAACGCCATCAGGAACTACCGGGATTTGGTGAGTTACTATACCCGCAAGAATATTTCCGTTTCCTACCTGCGGGCGAAAAAGAAAAAGGACACCGACCGGGTGATGGCTTTGTACGGCTCGGCGGATGAACGTTACTGGTAACTTCAAATAAATCAAAGATATGTTATTAGCAATCGAATTTGATAACCTGCATCAGATACTCCGTAGCTTATATACGGAAATGATGCCGCTATGCGGGAACATGGCGGGGGTAGCCAAAGGAATAGCGGGACTGGGGGCTTTGTTCTATGTGGCTGCCAAAGTATGGCAGTCGCTATCCAATGCCGAACCGATAGACGTTTACCCTTTGCTCCGTCCCTTTGTGATTGGCTTTTGTATTATGTTCTTCCCCACATTCGTACTGGGTACGATTAACAGCGTGATGTCACCCGTAGTCAAGGGGTGTAACAATATGCTCGAAACGCAAACTTTCGATATGAACGCCTACCGGGAGCAAAAGGACAAGCTGGAATATGAAGCGATGGTGCGTAATCCGGAAATGGCTTACCTTGTTTCAGATGAAGCGTTTGATAAACAGATTGACGAATTGGGATGGTCTGCCAAAGATATTGCCACAATGGGTGGTATGTACATGGATAGGACGGCACACAATATCAAGAAATCTGTCCGGGACTGGTTCAGGGAACTTTTGGAACTTCTCTTTCAATCGGCAGCCCTTGTGATAGATACTATCCGAACCTTTTTCCTGATTGTACTTGCCATACTGGGTCCGATAGCCTTTGCCATCAGCGTGTATGATGGCTTTCAGGCGACACTGACCCAATGGATAACAAGGTACATTTCCGTTTACCTGTGGCTGCCCGTTTCAGACCTGTTCAGTTCCATTCTTGCCCGAATACAGGTGCTTATGCTCCAAAAGGATATTCAGGAGCTATCAGACCCCAATTTCGTACCGGACGGAAGCAACAGCGTGTACATCATTTTTATGATAATCGGTATTATCGGTTACTTCACCATCCCCACCGTATCGAACTGGATAATTCAGGCGGGCGGAATGGGTAACATGAGCCGGAATATAAACAGTACCGCGAGTAAAACAGGTAGCGGTGTGGGTGCGGTAGCCGGGGCAGCCACCGGAAATGCTGGCGGCAGGGTCGGCGGCAAACTAATCAAAGGTAATTAATAAACAAAAATCAAGATGGAATTTAAAAGTTTAAAGAACATTGAAACCAGTTTCAAACAGATACGGCTTTTTGGGATTGTGTTTGTCGTCATGTGTACCCTGATAACGGGTTATGCCGTTTGGAACTCCTACACGTTTGCCGAAGCGCAACGGCAGAAGATTTATGTGCTGGATGATGGCAAATCGTTAATGCTTGCGTTATCGCAAGACCTCTCGCAAAACCGTCCGGTCGAAGCAAGGGAACACGTGAAGCGTTTTCACGAACTCTTTTTCACGCTCTCACCCGATAAGAACGCTATCGAAAGCAATATCAAACGGTCGCTGTTCCTCGCTGACAAGAGCGCATTTAATTATTACCGTGACCTCTCGGAAAAAGGGTATTATAACCGTATCATTTCGGGCAATATCAGCCAGACTATACATATAGACAGTGTTTCTTGCAATTTCGATGTGTACCCGTATGCGGTGGCTACCTATGCCCGCCAAATGATTATCCGTGAAAGTAGTGTAACTGAAAGAAGCCTTGTCACCCGTTGCCGGTTACTGAACGCCGTAAGGAGTGACAACAACCCGCACGGCTTTATCATGGAAAGTTTCGAGATAACGGAAAACAAGGACTTGAACACCATAAAGCGGTAAACCATGATACGGAAAATACTCTCTCCGGTGAATCAGGCAATTACCCATGTGCAGGACTGGGCGGATGAAAAACTCCGCCACCTGTGCGGGCGCATGACACCGGAAATAAGGCTGGCGGTAATCCTGCTTATGTTCCTGTTCTTCGGCGGGCTATCCATCTACTTTACGGTATCATCCATTTACCGGATAGGAAAAGAGGATGGCGAAACCATACGGATAGAGCATATCAGGCAGTTACAACTTCAAAGTAAAGACAGTACGAACATTTTTAATCAGTCAGACAATGGAAGAAAAAGAAGTGAAGAATGAAGTTCCCGCACCGGAAACGGACAGGAAGAAAGAGGAAAAAACGAAAAAGGAACTTACCCCGCAACAGATACAGCAACGGAAGAAGATGCTGGTTTACCCGCTTATGGGACTGGTTTTCTTGGGGTCTATGTACCTAATTTTTGCACCGTCCGACAAGGATGAAGCAAAGGTGGAAAGCGTGGGCGGATTTAACGCTGATATTCCACAACCCAAAGGGGACGGGATAATCAGTGATAAAAAGACAGCCTATGAACAGGAACAGATAGAGAACAAACAGGCGGACAAGATGCGCTCCTTGCAGGATTTTGCCTTTTCGCTCGGAGAGGAAAACGGGGAAGATTTGACCCTGATAGATGATGCTCCAGCGGAAAAGCCGAAAACCAATGTAATAGACTTCGGGGCGGGTGCGCCGAACAATAGCCGTTCCTCTATCCTGTCTTCGGCGGCAGCTTACCGGGACATGAACCGTCAGTTAGGCAGTTTCTACGAAACGCCGAAAGAGGACAAGGAAAAAGAGGAACTGAAACGTCAAGTGGAAGAACTCACTGCCCGGCTCGATGCCAAAGAAAACGGGGCGGGCAGCATGGACGAACAGGTGGCTCTTATGGAAAAGTCATACGAACTGGCGGCAAAATACATGAACGGACAGAACGGGCAAAGCGTACCACCGCAACCGGGACAGATTGTACAGGTCGCACCGTCCGCACCTATTCAGGGCAAAGGAAATGCCATACCTGTAAAATCGGTATCGGACAGGACGGTTTCAGGATTACAGCAACTTATGAGCAACGCCGAATTTATCGCCGAATACGGCAAGCCACGCAATTACGGGTTTAATACGGCGGTCGGCAGTGGTTATTCGATGGGGAAAAACACTATCCGGGCGTGTGTGCATAACGACCAAACACTTATGGACGGGCAGACCGTCAAGCTCCGGCTGTTAGAACCGTTGCAAGCGGGCAATGTCATTGTTCCGAAAAACAGCCTTGTATCGGGAAGTGCCAAAGTACAAGGGGAACGGCTCGACATACTGGTGTCCTCGCTCGAATATGCGGGTAACATCATTCCGGTGGAACTTGCCGTGTACGACAGTGACGGGCAAAAGGGGCTTTCCGTACCCTCGTCACTGGAACAGGAAGCGGCAAAAGAAGCGATGGCGAATATCGGTGCGGGACTGGGAACGAGCATTTCCTTTGCGCAAAGTGCAGGGCAACAGGTCGCAATGGATATTACAAGGGGCTTGATGCAGGGCGGGTCACAATACCTCGCCAAGAAGTTCAGAACGGTAAAAGTACACTTGAAAGCGAACTATCAGGTGATGCTTTACGCCAAACAACAGTAATTTATTTATCAACCATAAAAATTTCAATCCAAAATGAAAAAGTTAATTATCATGTTCGCCCTACTCTTGGGCGTGGTTTCAATGAAAGCACAAAGTAACGATTTGTATCAGGGCATTACAAAGAAACTCCCTTACCGCCAAATGGTGACACCTTACGGCGTGCAGGTGACATTTGCCAAAACGGTACATATCATTTTCCCGTCTGCCGTTAAGTATGTGGACTTAGGCAGTAACTACATTATTGCCGGAAAAGCGGACGGAGCGGAAAATGTTGTCAGGGTGAAAGCCACAACAGAGGGCTTTCCCGGTGAAACCAATTTCAGTGTGATTTGTGAGGATGGCAGCTTTTATTCCTTTAATGCAAAATACGTACACGAACCGGAAATGCTGAACATCGAAATGAAAGATTTCTTGGAGAATGAGGACACAACGGATTTCAGCCATACCCGGATGAACATCTATTTCCGTGAACTGGGTAACGAAAGCCCGCTTTTGGTAAAGCTGATTATGCAGTCCATCTACAAGAACAATGACCGGAAAGTGCGCCACTTGGGTAGCAAGCGTTTCGGCATACAGTTCTTAATCAAGGGGATTTACACCTATAACGGGATGCTCTATGTACACACGCAGACGAAGAACAGTTCCAACGTGCCTTTCGACACGGACTTCATCAGGTTTAAGATAACCGATAAGAAAGTGCCCAAACGCACGGCTATTCAGGAAACGGTACTGGATGCGGTACGCAGCTACAACGAGGTGATAGAGATTGCCGGGAAATCGACCGTGCGCACGGTGTACGCCCTGCCGAAGTTTACCATTCCTGACGACAAGCTGCTGGTCGTGGAACTCTACGAGAAGAACGGCGGGCGGCATCAGACCATACGGGTGGAAAACGCCGACATCGTGAATGCGGAAGTGATTGACGAACTCAAAATCAAATAGGGAATGAAAAGACACATCTTTATAATGATGCTCTTTGCGCTGTGCCTGATCTCGTTTCAGGCACACGCACAAAGATACCTGCCGGGCATGAAAGGCTTGCAGGTCACGGCGGGCATGACGGACGGGGGGCATTGGAACGCCAATACGGATTTTGCCTACCACATCGGGGCGGCGTACAGCGTTTACACCAAGAACGCCAACCGCTGGGTGATTGGCGGGGAATACCTGCACAAGAAGTATGACTACAAGGATATGAGAATACCAGTCGAACAGTTCACCGCAGAGGGCGGCTATTACCTGAAATTCCTA
>ENA-OPVU01001160-OPVU01001160.1-human-gut-metagenome-genome-assembly--contig:-NODE-1160-length-14445-cov-4.281098_pt1 | contig 14445 bp, 15 predicted proteins | sample MGYA00241497_ERZ501986 | MGnify/ENA primary metagenome ERZ501986 (study PRJEB25962, sample SAMEA2042995) | human gut metagenome | biome: human gut; feature: human-associated habitat; material: faeces...
CTCGCGGAGCGTTTTTTACTTTACAGGAAAGCAATTTCCTGTAAAGTAAAAAAGGCACTTACCGATTGGTAAGCGCCTTCGCTTTTGTTTGTCTATTATTTTGAACAGTTATACAATATCACGTCTGTTTTGCTCTGTCAATATTTTTTTACAAAAAGTTGTATTTTCCTGTTTTTTCTGCTTTTTTCAGTCTGTTCGTTAGAATTAATAGAATATATTGTGCTCTTTTGTGTATTATATTGTACATTTGTATTATCCATTCGTACACTATAATATCGTTTTATCTTTATACACTCTCCGCTCCGATATATGCTTCGATTCTATCCCGCTGTAAATGCTCTCCGATTACAATAATAACTTCCTGGCCTTCCTGAATCGGTTCCATCCGCACTCCGTTGTGGGTAGCATTGAGTTGTATCCAGGAATTATCTGCTGCCTTTATAAATCCCTTAATTCGGAATACTGCTCCGCAGGAACTGTCTTTTAAGATTTCTTTTGTGACTTTCTGCATTTTTTCTGCCGTCATAGGTACACTCATAAAATACTGAGACTCGAAACCGGAGTGTTCCTCCAGATCCATTTTCTCATAATTTTCCATCACATAGCCGCTGCTCATAATCCGGTGCAAATCTTCCGAAGTAAGCTGCGGTGTACTCTTACGCAGAATCTCTTTTCCCAGTCTTCTCTTACAGTGAATCTTCTCCAAGGCTTCGTTGATGTGTGCAACCGTTGCATCCATTTCTTCTGCTGTAGCTTCATCAGCATGGCTTAATAGAATGCAGCCTGCATCTGCCACCTCTGATGCCAGAATGAAATCTGCCTCATCAGACAGCTCTTTTTCCAGCTTGGCATCTACGATTGCAATTACATTTCCAATCTCATACCACTGATCCAGCGGTTCTTCCCGCAATGCATCAAAGAATTCGTCCACATCAAAAATTCCGGATGGCTCCACCAGCACCCTGTCATATCCGCACATGCCCATGGCGATTAGCTTTGTCTTAAAACGTCTTCTGTGGCAGTCCTTATCACAGCCTCCAGCTACCATTTCCAGCTCACAGTTATCTCCCATCAAATCCTGCAGCAGCATCATGTCCACATTTACTGCGCCATAGTCATTCTCCAAGATTCCAATATTCATGCCCTGTTCCATCAGATACTGGGCGTATTTTCTTATAAATGTTGTTTTACCGGAACCTAAAAAGCCGGTAATTAAGTCGATTTTTACCATGTTTGTCTTCCTCCTTCTCAGATATCCCGCTCCAGCCGCCGTAAGAGCTCCTGGTATGCCTCCATTACTTTATCATGATGACTTCGGATATAAACCGTATCCGGAATGTCATGATTCTTGATGGCATACTCTAATCCCTTAAACTGCTCAGACAACTCCATGGCTCCGATATTCGCAGACACATTTTTCAGTCCATGCACATGAATCTGATACTGCACCCAGTCTTTTTCTTCATAATCCTGCTGCAGAGTATCCACCATCTCATCTTTCAGATAGACTTTTAATATCTTAAAATAAAACGCTTCATCTCCCATGCATACGGACATTCCCTGCTTCGTATCAAGATATGGAAAACGCTCCTGCAATGATTTCTTATTTTCTTCTGCTCCACTGTCAGGATTTTTCTTTTCCACTGCCTCTGTCTGCTTGTCCGCCAGAAAACGTTCCAGTATCTTCCACATCTTCTCTTCAAAAATTGGCTTCGAAATATAATCAGCAAATCCATGCTGCAGATACATTTCCTTTGCTCCTTTTACCGCATTGACTGTCATGGCAATTACCGGTGTAGTTTTATTCTGATGATTCATTCGCTTCATTTCCTCAAAGGTGGCAATGCCATCCATATCCGGCATCATCTGATCCATGAAAATAAGATCATAGTGCTGCTCTTTCATCAGAGTCAGTCCTTCTTCTCCACTGCCTGCCACATCCACGATTGCACCAGTCTGCAGCAGCATCTCTTTTGCCACAATACGGTTCATTTCCATATCGTCTACCACAAGAATATGCGCGCCGGCAAACTGGGGTACCGGCATCATAGCACCGACAGAAAGCTCATAGTTTTCGAAAATCTGCTTCATATCACCAATGCCATCTTCGCAGATGACCTTCTGCGGTATGATTGCCGTAAATGTTGAGCCTTCACCATACTGGCTTTCTACCTGTACTTCTCCGTGCATCATATCTACCAGACGTTTCGTCAGGCTCAGTCCCAGTCCGGTTCCTTCGATATTGCGGTTTTTATGCTCTTCTAATCTTGTGAAATTCTGGAAAAGGTTCTCCATATCCTTCTTCTGGATTCCAATTCCGCTGTCCTTTACATCGATACGCAGGTTAATATTTTCCTTGTCTATCCTGCTATAAGAAATTTTTAAAATTACATGACCACGCTTGGTATATTTTACCGCATTGGACAGGAAATTATTTACAACCTGGCGGATGCGGACATCATCTCCATATAAAATGGATGGAAGATTCTCATCAATTTCCATATACAGATCCAGATTCTTTTTCTTGCAGTTAGAGGCAACTATCGTATAGCAGTCATTGATGAGGGATGCCAGCTCATAACCCTCGCAAAGCAGCTCCATCTTTCCGGATTCAATTTTGGAAATGTCCAAAATGTCATTTACAATGGCAAGCAGGGTCCTGCTGGCCCGCTGCATATTTCCTGCATACTCTGCAATCTTCTCCCTTGGCAGCGTATCAATCTGCCGGAGCAGGAGACTGTTCATTCCCATAATACCGTTGATTGGCGTACGGATTTCATGGGACATATTCGTAAGAAAATCGGTCTTCGCCCGGTCTGACACCCGGAGCCGCTCTAAAAGTTCTTCTTCGTAAGTAATATCCACCAGTGTTACGATAGTGTTCTGCATCTCGCCATATTCATCGCAGACCATCGAAGACGTTACCGATAAAATCTGATTGCCCTGCAGGCATTTCACCTTGCAGTGCTCTAATTTTCCCTGATAAAGCTGTTCTGCAAATTCTTCCTTATTGCACTCGCAGGTTACCAGTTCTTCAAAAGGCTGTTCCACATCTGCTCCAAACAACACTTCTGCATTTGTATTATGTAAAATATGTGTTCTCTGATAATCATATACCATCACACCATAGTCAATCTGATTAAACAGATAATCTGAAACTGTTAATTTTGATATTCCAAAAGTATCATACCGGATACTAAAAAATACAGTCATTAAAAATGAAACTGTTACACCATAAACCGAACTGGGATAAGATTTAATTCCATAAAATGGTAACACCGTATCCGGAATTGCCGAAAGAAGCATAATTGTATTTCCCAGAATGATATATGCCACATATTTCTCTGACTTTTACGCATAATTTTCTTCGACCAATATAGTACAATATAAATGCAGCACAAAAAGCAAAGCATAATATACATCCAGTGATAAAACACGCTGCCATGAAATTCTGTGGTAAAGCAGGTTCTTCCATTGACCCTGTAAAAATGGCGGATCCGCATACTTCCAAAAGAAACACCATCCACCAGAGATGTCAGTATTCCTAATCCAACCATCAGGCCATATCCCTTTATTTTTACACCAGTCAGACACGCCACATAAATTACAATCGCAATGACATATAAATTAAAGCCTACAATTGTCATGCAAAAGAAATCCTGTGCCAATCTGTCATCCATACAATTTCCATACAATGCTGAACCCAGTGCCCAGATTCCGCCTCCTATTCCCAGAAGCAGGATACAAATCCGCCCCTTGTTTTTCGTATTATTAATAAAAAAATAAAAGATGCCAACGCCAATACATATAGTTGCACATGCTACCAAAAGCACTGTTGTAATCATTCCTGCTTCCATCAATTTTTCTCCCGAGTTGTTTTACTTCATTATATATAAAATCCAGTTTGTTTGCAATAAAACAATCCCTGTGGAAGCTGCCACCAGCATTTTCTTATTGCCGCAAAAAAGCAGGAGCTCCGTTCCAGTTTCGGTGTTCCTGCTTTTTTCTGTCTTTTTCTAATTTTCCAACTCTGTTCCTACTTTGAACTTTTATTTTGAACTTTTATTTCAAACTTTTTACTTCAAACTCTTATCCCAAACTCTTATTTTAATTCTCCTGCCGGATGTATCATATCCGGTGTAATCAGCCCTTTGATAATCAGGTACTGCTCAATGGTTTTTACACAGTTCTGCACGCCAACCCGCTCACTGTTTAATGTCATGTCATAATTGACCGGGTTTGTCCAGTAATTTCCATGGGTGTAATATTCATAATAATCTGCCCGGAATTTATCCGTCCTCTCTATGGTTGCATTAGCAACCTCTTCGGTCACGCCCATATTTTCCATGGTACGGTTCACGCAGAATGCTCTCGGTGCCTCAATATAGATGCTCACCACATTTGGTTTGCCCTTCAGTACATAATCGGCACATTTTCCGACGATGACGCAGGACTCTTTTTCTGCCAGATCTTTGATAATTTCACTCTGATATTCAAACAGCTTGTCATCCGATACGAATTTTTCATTTCTGGAAATGTAACGTCTTGACCGTGGCAGCCCTCTTAAAAAGCTGGAAAATCCACTGGTCTCCCTCATTTTTTCATTTACCTCCTGAAAAATATTCTCATCCAGTCCACTGAGCTGGCTTGCCAGCGTTAAGATTCTGTTTTCATAACAGTGAATACCTAACTCCTTTGCCAGCTGGGAAGCAATCGCCTTTCCGCCTGTTCCGAATCCTCTTGCAAAGGTTATTACAAAATTCTCCATATTTTCTGTCCTCCTTTAACCTGCTAAATAACGACTTAAGAATTCCCGTGTTCTTGGATTCTTCGGATTGGTAAACAGTTCGGATGGAGCTGCGTCCTCTGCCACATAGCCGGAATCCATGAAAATGGTTCTGGTGGACACATCCCTTGCAAATGCCATCTCATGAGTAACAATAATCATTGTAAGTCCCGTCTTGGCAAGCTCTTTCATAACATTTAATACTTCTCCTACCATTTCCGGGTCCAGTGCAGAAGTCGGCTCATCGAAAAGAAGTACTTCCGGATTCATGCAAAGAGACCTTGCAATGGCAACCCTCTGTTTCTGTCCTCCGGAAAGCTGTGATGGTTTTGCATTGATATAAGGAGCCATTCCTACATCCTTTAAATGTGTGATTGCCCGGTTAAATGCCTCTTCTTTGGAAATGTGAAGCACCTTTCTGGTGCAGAGCATGCAGTTCTGTAATACAGTCATATTGTTAAATAGGTTAAAGGACTGAAATACCATTCCCACCCTGGAGCGGTATTCATTGATGTCCTTCTGTACATTCCGGACTTCCTTATCATGGTAAAGGATTTTACCAGAGGTCTGCCGCTCCAGTTTATTGATACACCGCAGCAGCGTTGACTTTCCGGAACCGGAAGAACCAACTATACAGATAATTTCTCCTGCTTCTATATCAATATCTATTTTTCTTAAAACCTCATGATTCCCAAATGATTTGCTCAAATCCTTGATTGAAATTACTGTCTCTCCCATATCCGTTCCTCCTACTGATTATCCATATACTCAATTGCCAGTGCGTAATCTGTCTTGCCCTGCATTTTCTTTTCAATAAATTTGAAAATCTTATCAAAGACAAAGCACAATACAAAGTAAATCACTGCAATTACCAGGTATGACTCGAAGTATTTGTAATAATTTCCTCCGACTGTTTTTGCAGCCATGAAAAGTTCCTGTACTGCAATTACATTTAATACGGATGTCATCTTCAGGTTTGTCAGGAATGTATTTGCCATCTCCGGGATAATATTTTTAAATGCCTGTGGCAATACCACATACAACATTGTCTTAAATGGCGACATTCCCATTGCCCATGCACCTTCACGCTGGCCCATATCAATGGAGCCGATTCCGGCACGTACTGTCTCACCCATGTAAGCTCCGGTATTTAATACCGTTACCACAATACCGGCAAATACCGGTGTCATTTCTACTCCCAGCATTTTTATTCCATAGTATACAATCATTGCCTGAACAATCATTGGAGTGTCACGGAAGATTTCCACATATACGGTAAAAATGATTTTCAAAAGCCGCATCAGAAGCTTCTTGAAAACATTATCACCCTCGCTGATTTTTGCATCATTTACAAGTCCGACAATATAGCCTAACACAAAACCAACCAGCGTTCCGATTACAGCAATTTCCAGCGTAAGCCAGGTTCCTTTGATAAACATACTTGCATATTTCTGGGCTAAAAATATCATCCACTCTAACGAATTACTCGGATTTTCTACTAACATATTTCTCTACCTCACTTTATCTGTTACTCAGCTCACGCTGGAAATATTTCTAGTTTGCTGCCGGCTGCTGTGTCAGAACAGTATCCATCAGCTCATCCATTTTGGCTTTATCATTCCAGCCAATGGCATCCATTGCATCCTGGATTTTATCTCTTAATGCGGTATCATCTTTTCTGGTAGCGATACATACATTTACCATTTCATCATCACCAGTGAAAGAATCATCTGCATCTAACTGAATAATCACAAGGTCATCATTGGTAAGTGCTGCTGACTGTGCGGTTGGCAAATCTACGACACATACATCTGCAACACCATTGGATATTGCCATGAAACATTCGGATGTTGTCTCATAATTTCCTGACTGCTCTGCACCTTCAATCTGATCCAAAAGAGGTACCCAGCCGGTTCCTAACTGTGTTGTTACTTTACATCCGGTTCCTGCCAGATCAGAAAGTCCTTTTACATTTTCATAAGCACTTCCCTTTTTTACTACGATACAGTTATCTCTGTAATAATATGGTTCTGTAAATGAATAAGAAGCTTCTCTTTCTGCTGTTTTTCCCATTCCTGCGATGATTACATCATAATCTCCTGCATCTAATGAGATTCCAATGGAAGACCATTCTACTTTATGAACCTCTAAATCCATTCCCATTTCATCAGCAAGCTTCTGGGCTACTGCCACATCATATCCATATGCATAATAGTCAGATCCATAAATCGGAACCGCCTTGCTTCCATCCGGTGTTGTATCACTGTCCTGTGTCCAGTTAAATGGAGCATATGCACATTCCATTCCAACTCTTAATACATTCTTATCAGATGTCTCTGCTGTCTCTGAGGTTTTCACATCTGTATCGGATGTTTTTGTATCTGATGAACCACATCCTGCCAATGTAGATATTGCCATAACTCCTGTCAGTACCAATGCTAATAATTTTCTTTTATTCATAATATGTTCCTCCTTAAATGCAAATGTGAAGCCGACTTTTTGTTTCTCTAGAGTATCAAAAAAGACGCTTGAGATTTCTTTTCTCTCAAAGCGTCTTTGCTGATAGACAGTATAGTATACTTTCTTTTTCTTCTTTTCAACTTTCAAAATGCACAATTTGATTGTGCATTTTGCACAGTATCTTAATTAAACATCAGTCTTTTTACCAGAATACAGTTTACAATATCGAGATATTCCATGGAATCTTCCAGGTCAACCTCTAATATTTCTTCTATCTTCTTCAGGCGGTACTGCAGGGAATTCCGATGGATATACAAAGCCTCTGCTGTCTTTCCCACATTAAATCCACTCATATAATATGTCAGCAGTGTCTCCACCAGAAATGCCCCATTGGTCTGGTCATACATCTCAAGCTTCTTTAATTTGTCATTGCAGTAGTCCAATATCTCCTGCTGATTTCCATTGTTAAACATATATTTATAAATGCCCATGGAACTGGCACTAAGCACTTTTTTATTAGTAGGATTCGGCAGATAATCTTTCTTTGGGATCAGATTTTTTGCTTCCTGATAGCTCTTGCCAAATTCAGACGGATCCGTATAGGCTGCGCCTAAAATACAGGTACTGTGTATCAGCCCGACGAACTGCGGGCGGCTGTCCAGTTTCTTTAGCAATTGTTCAATCTGCCGTTCTGTCTCCTTATCCTCCGTTGCCTCAAACAGCAGCACAAATTTATTTAAGAAACGCATATACATCGGACGATTTTCCATATGCATTACTTCCCGGTTCAGACAGTCCGTATAATAGAGATAAGTATGCTCATCCTGCTCCAGGTTAATTCCATATTTCCGGTCAATTACAATGATTCCAACACGGTATGCCCGGTCAAAAGCCAGTCCAAACTGGCTGGATATTTTTTCAATATATTTATCATTTACTTCATATCCAAACAGTAGATTATATAAATAGTCCCCGGTACGCTTATTTGTAATATTGGTTTCCAGTATCAGCTGCCCGATACTCTGTGCAATATCCACGAAGGTTGCGCCTTCCCAGCGGACATAGAACAGTGGCAATTTCAATTCAACCGCCTTGTCTATCATTTTCTGTGGAATCTTCTCCCGGTCATCCACAATCGATATTGCAAGCCCGGAAATTCCCAGTGCATTCAGTTCTACCATTGTTTCAAAGGTCTTCTCGATGTCAAACCGCAGATAATCCACTACAATCAGTGCAAAGTTGCCAGGATTCATATGATCTTCATATGGCTTCGTCTGCACAAAATATGTCCAGGACACCACTCTGTCCAGTCCTACTTCCCCTGTCAGCAGTTCTACTCCATCCAGATCCAAATTATTGACGTCTCTACAAGTAACCATAATGTCTCCCTCTGTTGGTTGTGTGCAAGTTGCAAAAAACCCGGAGAAGTGCGAACACTCTCCGGGTTAATTTTACTTATTTTAGCAATTCATTGCAAGAGCAAAGATTACTCGATAACTGTAGCAACACGTCCTGAACCTACAGTACGTCCACCTTCACGTTATTTGAATACCGTATTTCTTCGTATTTTCTATGCTTTTTGGTGGCAAATTTCGCAGAAAACTGCTGTTTTTGCATTCTGTATTTCAATTTGTTCGATTTCTTGGCACCGTTTTGGCACCGCATAGAAATTATTTATTTAAGTTAACTATAACATCCCAAGTACACATAAACAACTTGTCTTCTAATGGCATCTATGAACGATTGTTGGTTTCATAATATTATAATTCTCATTATTCATTCTATCTGTTTCAGTTAAAATTAATCACATACAAAGGAACAACAACAACAGTGACACAAAAGAGTAAAGTTCCTATTTTGTATATTACATTTCTTTTCCAAAAAAGGTAGTACATTATGAATTGCAACACCGTACACGTTGTAAAATAAATTATCCATTTTAGCTCCCACTGAACAATTTCTATTATTTGCTGAAAGTTAAATTCAGTAAAGACTACACTTACAATAAGTATCCAAACAAATGGTATTAACATAATAAATTCGTACATCACTAATGCCAATACTCCTTCTTTTACACTAAATTTCCGTATAAAAAATGTAACTCCCATTGAAAGTATACATAATAAAAATGTTCTATAATAATCTGAGAAAATTATTTCTACTATCATATTCCCATCTCCATGAACAGTAAGTTATTTACAAATTCAATTTGTCTTTTATTATCAATTATATACTATTGCCATCCACCCTTATCTTCATTCTGATACACAGTAAGTACACCATAATACTTTGCTACCACGCCTCCATCCTGCGTATACTTCCCTACATCTTCGATTCCATATCTCAAAAGGAAGTAATCCATATCATGCAGAATTTTATATATATCATTTGCATATTCCATTTCGTGAGTTTCGGTTGCCAAATTAGTCAAATCTATCAATCTCTGAAGGTCTGCGTACAGTTCCTCATTATGAATTGACTTCTGCATATCTTGAATCAAGTTTACAAAATTTGCTCCGTCAAATCTATTATAAACCATTACGGGTTTACCATACTTTTGATAAAATTCACTTTCCGTAATACCTTCTTCATTCATGACTGTTATTTTATTACTGTCATACGCCCACCCAACTTGAATATCACCTTTCTGGTCGAAATAATTCCAAGCAAGACTGTCTTTATCTTCTAGTTTATCAAAGATGCCATCATTCAGATATGCTCGTTCCATTTGAAGATTTGCAACTTTAATATTCTCTGTTAATCTTTCCTTCTCATCGTCAGTCATTCCGTCCAATACTTTTTCTCTCATAGCAAAAACTTCTTCTTTCGTAGGTGCTACTGGTTCTATTTGGACATTATTTTCCTCTGTTTCTTCTTCAATAATTAGACTGCTTTCTGTTTCCGTACTCTCCTCTATTACTGAATTTCTTATTTCTTCATTTTGTTCTGAACATCCAACCAAAAACATCATACACAGTATAAACAAAACACATCTCTTTTTCATAAATTACTCCTCTCGCTTTTAATAGGTATCCATTGATGCCAATATCTCAAGATTAGCTTTTTCGTACTCGTTTAACACACTATCATCAAAATCTTCTGCTTTACAAGTTGGATTATACCACACACAACCCATAAAATAATTATACAAATCTTCATTCTTAAAAATATAACCATGCCTTGCATATATTTCATTTTTTGCCAAGTGAATAACTAATTTTGGTTCATTTTCAAAGTTCTCTTTTGTATAGTATTGCTTATTAGTTGCAAATAGTGGTTCATTTACATTTGATACATCTCTGGCTTCTCTGACATTTTCCCAATAATCAACTATTTCCAAATAATATGCACTGGCTCTATAATATTGACTTCGTTCGTCAATCGTATTTTCTAACTCCTTTTCTCTACTTTCCGCTTCATTTTCCCTTATCAACTCATAATAACCACTAATACCATAGTCACTTCCTCCATCTGCCTCACAATAATTTAATATCTCTACATAAATGCTATCATTTCTAAATTGCATATGTAATGTGCCACTATTTCCCCAACCATCATCAGCATAATCAAAAAGCAGCTCGTTCTGTTCTATCTCTCCACTAATATCTTCAACAACAGCAAAGCGTTCAGTCATTTCCTGTTGAGCAAACAGCGTACCCGTAAGTCGATTACTTTCTGTAATTGTACAAGATAATTCTACTCCACCTTCTGACAAAATCTGGTCATGCGTTCTTCCATCATTTGACCAATTCCCCGTATACACTTCATAAATTACGCCATCTTCTTTATTTTCTATCTCATTCTCTGTCTCTGATAAAAAATTTTCTTGTTTTTCATCATTAGAACATCCTGTTCCAAGAACTATCACAAACAACAGTACAACTATATATTGAAATTTTTTCATAGTCTACCTCCGCACCACTTTTAACAGTATTATATCATTTAGCTCTTGTTTCTGCTATTCAAAATTATTAAGGGCAGTCTGAAAACTGCCCAACATCACACATACACTATATCTTTCAACACCACTTCTTCCGCACAGTGCCGGATATTGTTCATCATTCCTACCCACTGCATTTGATTCTCCGACTTCAACTGCGCCGTCACTCCCTGCTTTGCTTTCATCTGTTCCACCAGTCGCTCCATCATCTGATAACATTCTTCGTCCGTCTGGTGCAGATATTCATTTAAATTTCCATCCAACAGCAATTCCAGATACAATGCTCTATGGTACTCTTTCAGATACTCTGCTCTCATTCTTCCGTATCTGCCAATTTCATAATGCGTTCCCTCCGGGAGCCGGAGATCTGGATAATACAGACCATCCTCTCCCAAAGTGTAACTGATTCCGTTTTCTCCAATGATGTGCTTTCTCAACACTTCTGTTTCTTTGATTTTATCCGTCATATCCATCTATCTCCTTATCTGCTCATTCTGTTCTGATAGCTTCTCTGCAATCGCTTCTGCTCTGCCTGTAACCGTTCCGCTTCTTTCACATTGTCAATAATATCCTGTATTTTGTCAGCCCCGACATACTGTTTCACTCGTTCCAAATCCTCCGCTTTCTCCTGCAAATGCTCCATTGTGCTATTCTGCTCCTTGATTTTATTCTTATACCATGCAATATCCTCTCCCTGCTGATTTACCTTTGCAGTCAGCTTCTTCACCTGCTCCATCAGACCCACACACTTAATTGTTAGGCTTTTTACAAGTTCCTTTAATCTTGTAATCAATGGTAATGCCACCTTTTCACGATAGGATTTCGCCGACTGCATCACTCCCGGCTCTGGAAGCTGCCATTGTTTTTCCTCGTCATAGGCTCTCACATTACGCTCCAGAGCGACCTTAGAACCTGCCATAGCTTCCAGTTCTTTTTGAAGCTTCTGCTGTTGCTTTTCTAATTCCCGGTTGCCGGACAACCGCCTTTCCTTTTCCTGCTCCAAATCCTCATTCTCGAAAATCAACTGACTGTTTTTTGCCAACAAACTGTTATAACTCTGCTTTGTATCTACATACGTTTTTTCCAGTTCTGCATTATCTGCCTTAATTTCCTCGTTCTGTCTTTGAAACTTATCTCCCATCTCTGCCAATTCTTCCGCACGAGCAAGCTGACTGTCCACCATTTTACTTGCTGTCTGCAATGCAATTTCTGATTGTGCAAGCTGAGAATCTAGCTCTGCTACTTCCTTTACCCTCTCCTGCTTCTCATAATCCAGCACCGACAGATGTTTATTGTGCGTACCCTTCTGCAGCCATTCAACACCATATCGTTCCATGACTGCCGCAAGTTCCTTTTTCTCTGATTCTATCCACTGGTTCCATTCTGTTGCTCCTCTGGTGCCGCCTTCAAATCCCTGCTCCGCCAATGCCCCTTTCAGCGAAACCCTTGTATCAAGTCCTCGCTTACTCCCGGTAATGACCGGAACAAAATCAATATGAATATGCGGTGTTTCCTCATCCATGTGCAGATGTGCCGAGAATACATGAAGATTCGGATTCCTGCTTTGAAAGTCTGTCATGAAGTCAATAAGTATCTGCTTTGCCAACTGCCCCTCCTCACTCCGTGCATTCATGTCATCTCTGTTACCTATCTGGAAAATCACTTCGTAAAACAGTTTCTCCTGCTTCCCCTGCCGGATTTTCTCATAATAGTTTTCAATCTTCCGGTCACTGCGTTTCTGCTTCGCATTGTACCGTTCCAGAGCTTCGTCAAACAGTTCATGATACACTGCCTTTATATCCTCGTGACAAAATTCCACATTGTCCCGGCTCCTTTCTTTATCTACATTCTTTGCTGAAAATGCTCTTGTATTGTGATTCACAGAGCCTTTCCCCATCATTCCGCTAATCGTTCTCTCCAATAAAACCACCTCTCATCTCTTTTTATCTGTATCTTTTAGTGCCGATAGGCACAGGCTTTGTTACTTTCGTCGAAAGTAACGCAAAAGCACTTTTGACAGCTTCGCCATCAAAAATGCAACCCGATAAATCGGGTTTTGCGTCCTGCCGGAAGCTTTTTCTGCCTGCGGCAGTTGTGCCCGTTCCGGTCACATTGTCATCGCTGTCACCGCACCATTTTTCCTTAATCGTTTCCTACGGGTGCGTGCCACGCTCCCGTTTTATTCGTCTAAGGAAATTACCATCGGAAGCTGTCCGGCACACCACGCCTGTCTAGATATTCCCTGCGTGCCTTTTCCTTTTCTTCCTCTGTCGGTGCAGTTTTATACTGCGTATACAGCTCTCTCATTACCAGGGCATCCATCTTTTTCTCCAATGCCTTAACTATCTCCGGCTCCGTTTCTTCCTGCCCTATGAGAAAATATCTCACGAGCAAAAAGAACAGTTCCTGCGAAATCTGCACATTCTTCATTTCAATCGACCAATCCTTTCTGCAAGACCGCAACAACGCAATGTCTATATCTTTTGCAACCTTGCAATCTTCAAGACCGCATTTCTGTATACTCTGCATTGTTGCGTTCTTCCTCTATTCCTGCTTTACCTTATCCAGTTCCCAGTACCAAGCGTTATTGATTTTTCTTGCCCGGATACCCAGCTCTTTCTTTGCGTTTTCCAGTGTTCGTTTGGAAATTCCCAGTTCTTCTGCCCGGTCAAAGATTTCGTTGCTCAAAACCGCATTCTGTGTTTCTGCAAGTTCCCGTAACATCTGCTTTGCCAGCTCCATTTTATTTGCCTTTGGTGCAATGCCGCCAAGCACCTCATCCACAGTAATCTCATAATCTCCAATCCACTGAAAGCCTTCCTCTGATAAGGCAAATGCCTTCGGGTGCCCGAATGCCGCAAGGTTATTTTTTATCTGGACAACAGCTCTGCTATTCGGTTCTCCCTCTACCCGTCCGACCAGTAATACGCTTCTTGCCACTGCAAAGAAATCTATGGAACCCATGCCCCGGTATGCCGCTTTATTGCCGGAAGCCTTATTCATATGACCGATAAGGATAATTGCACACTTTGTTTTCTCTGCCAATGCTCCTAATTTCTTTGTCATATCCCTTGCTTCGTTTGCTCGGTTCATATCCATGCCACCGCCCAGATAGGCTTGTATCGGGTCTAAAATCAAGAGCCTTGCACCAGTCCTTACAATCGCTTCTTCCAAGCGTTCATCTACCATAGACAGTGACTTGTCGAGTTATAGGACAAAATGTGTTGATGAAAACCGCTTTCAAGCCTTGAAAATAAAG
>ENA-OPVU01001166-OPVU01001166.1-human-gut-metagenome-genome-assembly--contig:-NODE-1166-length-14378-cov-1.842142_pt1 | contig 14378 bp, 10 predicted proteins | sample MGYA00241497_ERZ501986 | MGnify/ENA primary metagenome ERZ501986 (study PRJEB25962, sample SAMEA2042995) | human gut metagenome | biome: human gut; feature: human-associated habitat; material: faeces...
ATAATATTATTTCTCAATAAATTTAAAACAGCTTCTTAGTAAATAAACTCTATGGTTATCAGTCCTGAAAATATATTGTTGGTAGGAGCCATTTTATTGTTCCTGAGTGTCCTTGTCGGAAAAACAGGAGCGAAATTTGGTGTACCGGCGTTGCTATTGTTCCTCGGTGTGGGAATGCTTGCCGGTTCAGACGGTTTCGGTATTTATTTCGATAGTCCTCAAATAGCCCAGTTTATAGGTACGGTTGCACTTTGTATCATTTTGTTTTCGGGTGGAATGGATACACACTATCGGGAAATAAAACCAATTTTAGCTCCGGGTGTGACTTTGGCTACGTTGGGAGTTTTAATGACAACGATTATAACAGGATTATTCATTTATTCGTTGTCCGATCTTTTGCCGGGTAATTTTCAGTTAGGATTGTTAGAATCCATGCTGTTGGCTGCTGTTATGTCATCGACAGATTCGGCATCCGTTTTTTCTATTTTGCGTTCGAAGGGGATTTCTTTGAAAGAGCGTTTGCGGCCGACTCTCGAATTGGAGAGCGGTAGTAACGATCCTATGGCCTATATGCTTACGATACTTTTGATTCAGGTTATTGAAATTGGAGTTATCGATTGGCCTCATTCCATCGTTCTGCTTTTTATGCAACTGTCGATAGGTGCGGCTGCTGGATTTGCGTTGGGGTATGCTATTGTTTGGATTATAAATCGTATCAATGTCCCTAATGAATCGCTTTATCCGGTATTGTTGTTCTCTTGTGTTTTTTTCGTATTCGCTTTTACCAATCTTTTGCAAGGGAACGGATATTTGGCTGTCTATATAGCAGGTTTAGTCGTTGGAAATCGGAAGTTGGTGCACAAGCGTAGTTTGACTACATTTTTCGATGGTTTTACTTGGCTTTTCCAGATAGTCATGTTTTTAACACTCGGATTGTTGGTGAATCCTTCGGAGTTGCCTGCTGTTGCCGGAGTGGGATTGTTGGTTGCCATATTCATGATTGTTGTCTCGCGTCCGATATCTGTATTTACATGTTTATTGCCTTTCCGTAGGTTTACGACTCGGGCTCGTGTTTATATTTCATGGGTAGGGTTGAGGGGTGCTGTTCCTATTATTTTTGCGACCTATCCGCTTATGTCGGCAGAAATTCCTAATGCTCGTATGATTTTCAATATCGTGTTTTTCGTGACCATTGTCTCTTTGTTGGTACAAGGAACTACGGTAAGTGCGATGGCCAGATGGCTGGGATTGGTGGGGAAGAGCGAGGAAAAAGAAATCTTTAATGTCGCTCTACCCGATGAAATAAAATCGGCGATGAGCGAGATAGAGTTGACGGACGAGGCTTTATCGGGAGGTAATAAACTAATGAATCTTTCATTGCCGGATAATACGTTGGTCGTTATGGTCAAGCGCAGAGAACAATATTTTGTTCCCAAAGGACATACTCATTTACAGAGTGGAGACCGTCTTCTGGTGATTTCAGATAACGATGAGGAGCTACGTAAAAGCTATGAAAGTTTGGGAATCAGCCGTTATACCATGCGAAAGAATCGTTAGCAGTTATCCTATTGTCGGGATAATTTGAACGAGTATGAAGATGCTCTCCCTTGCCCTTTTACAAGTAGGTGATCTTGGGAAATTTCGACGATAGCATAGGCATTTTGGTTTTCTGTTTCAACCATTCCTTCCAGTGTGATCAAAGGGATATTTTTGTAATATCCGAATGCCCCGGCGTGGTGATGGCCCGAGAAAGCTGCCTTTATACAAGAATACTTGGATAGGGTGTCGACTATTTCATTGCCGTTCAATGCCGAAAAATCGCTTTGTGGATATAGCGGGTGATGAGAAAAAATTAAGACCGAAAGACCCTTTTTCTCGCATTTCTTTAATAGTCGATCGAGCCATTGCATTTGCTTTTCGCTTATTCCTCCGTTCCATTCATAAGCATATTTGCCTTTGATTTGTTTTATCTGTTCTTGCATCCTGTTCCATTCATTCTCTTTGGGTGTTCCCGCTATATTGGCGTATGAAGCGATTTCGTTGGTATTTAACATGATAAATACCCAGTCCCCTTTTTTGAACGAATAATATTCAGAAGGCATACTCAGCTGCTTGTAAAGGACAGAGTTGTTTGTAATGTCTTTGTAGTCGTGATTTCCTGTGAGGTGATAAATTTTATGATTAAGTTGGGAGAGATGCTGCTTTATTACTTCTAAATCGGAGTTCTTCCTGTCGGTAATATCACCTAAATTAATAGTGAATTGAACTTCTTGTCGGTTGAAATACTCGATGCATGTATCTAATTTTTGTAGAGCTTCCCGATAATAACGGGTATTTTGGGACGGACAATCAGCATACTGGGTGTCGGCGAATAATCCGAATTTAATGATTGATGATGCATCTTTATTTTGAGCTACCGCCAAGTTTGTGGAGAAACATAAGCAGGTAAGTAATCCAATCAGTTTGTTCATAATCGAGCGTTTTTCCGAATATAATTGCATGTTATGCTCTACTTTTAAAAGTCGTAATATTTGGAGCAAATGTATAATTAATTTTATGGGCAGGCAACTATTTATATCACAATTATTGAGGCGGGTATCGATACCCGCCTCAATAATATATTTAAGATAAGAGGGTGATTACTGTGTTACAATATATTCCGATTGTAGAAGCTCTACCCAATGATTGAGCCTGTTTTCTGTTTTTTCGGGTTCGTTTACATCGTCGATAAGTAATCCTATGAATTTGCCGTTGATAAAGGCCGTCGATTTGTCGAATGTATAGTCTCCTGCTTCGAAAGCTCCGTAAAATGTTGCTCCTGTTTTTTGTAGTCGATGGTAAATTGTGCCGACGGCATTGCAAAAGGTGTCGCTCATAGATTGGTCTCCGCAACCGAATAAAGCAATGGTTTTATCTTTGAGATCGAGGGTTTCGATTCCGTCGAGGAAGTCATACCAGTCGTCTTGAAGATCTCCGCTTCCCCATGTCGAAGAACCCAATAATAATAGCTCGTATTGTCCTATTTCCGAAGGTTTGCTTCGTGCGACATCGTGTATGTCTTCTTTTTTTACATGCATTAGTTCGGCTAATCGGTAGGCTACACTTTCTGTAATTCCGGTAGTTGAGCCGTAAAATATTCCTATTTTTTCCATAAGCATTTTGAATAATTTATATTTGAGTTTATGTTTTTGATTCGTCGTATATAGGCAGAATAGTTAAGACATCATTTTTTTAGACCTATGCGGTGTAGGAAAACGAAACGAATAAGAACACTGTTTTGTTCATAAAAGGAAGGATAACACCGTTAGAAAGAGCCGAATAGAAAAGATTTATTTTTCCATGAAAACTTTCATGAATTATACAAGGCTAAACCTATATATTTTTGTATTTTTGTAACCGAATTATATAGTGCGATGCTTTATGCTTGAAAATAAGAAAATTAAAACAGCTCTTGTCTCCGTTTTTCATAAAGATGGTTTAGACGAAATTTTGAAACTTTTACATGCCGAAGGAGTTAATTTTATCTCGACCGGTGGTACGCAATCTTTTATTGAGTCGTTGGGGATTCCTTGTGGTTCAGTAGAGAATCTGACCGGTTATCCGTCTATTTTGGGAGGACGGGTTAAGACTCTTCACCCCAAAGTGTTCGGTGGTATATTGAACCGTCGGGAAAATGAAGTCGATCAGCAACAAATCACTCAATATGAAATCCCTTCTATCGATTTGGTTATCGTGGATTTATATCCGTTCGAGGAAACCGTGGCTTCGGGTGCAGATGAGAGTGCTATTATCGAGAAGATAGATATAGGCGGTATCTCTTTGATAAGAGCGGCTGCTAAAAATTATAAAGATGTCGTTATCGTCGCATCGAAAGCTCAGTATGCTCCGTTGTTGGCTATGTTAAAGGAGAAGGGAGCCAGCTCTTCGTTGGAAGATCGTCGTTGGTTCGCCAAAGAGGCTTTTGACGTATCTTCGGGATATGACAGTGCGATATTTAACTATTTCGACGGAGACGAGGCTTCGGCATTCCGCTATGCGGGAAATCATGCCAAGACTCTTCGATATGGTGAAAATCCTCATCAGAAAGGAGTCTTCTACGGTAATTTCGAGGAAATGTTCGATCAACTTCATGGAAAGGAAATTTCCTATAACAATTTATTGGACATAGATGCGGCGGTATCGTTGATTTCGGAGTTCGACGATACGACATTCGCTATATTGAAACATAATAATGCCTGCGGTTTGGCATCTCGGGAAACTTTGGTGGAAGCCTGGAAAGCTGCTTTGGCAGGAGATCCGGTTTCGGCATTCGGAGGGGTATTGATAACGAACCGCCCGATCGATAAAGAAACTGCCGAAGAGATGCATAAAATCTTTTTCGAAGTTTGTATCGCACCGGGCTATACGGCTGATGCGCTCGAAGTTCTTGAACAGAAAAAGAATCGTATCATTCTCGTGCAGAAACCGTTCAAAGCGTCGAATCGCCAATTCCGTTCGTTGCTGAACGGGGTGTTGGTACAAGATCGCGATTTGTATCGAGAAAAGCCCGAAGAGTTGAAGCAGGTTACCGAGAAAGCTGTTACCCCGGCTGAGGTGGAAGATTTGTTGTTTGCCAATAAAATTGTAAAACATAGTAAATCGAATGCGATCGTGTTGGCTAAAAACCGTCAGCTTTGTGCGAGCGGTATCGGTCAGACTTCGCGGGTAGATGCTTTGCGTCAAGCCATAGAGAAAGCTCGTTCGTTCGATTTCGATTTACAAGGGGCTGTAATGGCTTCGGATGCATTTTTCCCCTTTGCCGATTGCGTGGAAATAGCTCATGAGGCCGGGGTGACTGCTGTAATTCAACCGGGTGGATCGGTTCGTGACAACGATTCGGTGGAATATTGCGATAAAAACGGCATGGCTATGGTAATGACCGGTATACGGCATTTTAAGCACTAATATAAATTATTTAATCAATAACCGATATGGGATTATTTTCTTTCACACAAGAGATTGCCATAGACTTGGGCACAGCCAATACGGTGATTATCCACAACGATAAAATCGTGGTGGACGAACCTTCGGTGGTTGCGCTGGATAAACGTACGGACAAGTTGCTGGCGGTCGGTGAAAAAGCTCGTTTGATGCATGGTAAAACCCATGAAAATATACGCACGATCAGACCTTTGAGAGACGGTGTGATAGCCGACTTCTATGCTGCCGAGCAGATGATTAGAGGTATGGTAAAGATGGTTAGCTCCAAAAGTCATTGGTTCTCGCCTTCTTTGCGTATGGTAATAGGTATTCCGTCAGGAAGTACCGAGGTTGAAATTCGTGCGGTGCGCGACTCTTCGGAGCATGCCGGAGGACGAGATGTATATATGATTTATGAGCCTATGGCTGCCGCGATAGGTATAGGACTTGACGTTCAGGCTCCCGAGGGAAATATGATTGTAGATATCGGTGGTGGTACGACCGAAATTGCCGTTATTTCGTTGGGTGGTATCGTGTCGAACAATTCGATACGGGTAGCCGGTGACGATTTGACGAACGACATACAAGAGTATATGGGGCGTCAGCATAATGTGAAGGTGGGAGAACGTACGGCCGAATTGATCAAAATCAATGTGGGTTCGGCTTTGACCGAATTGGATAATCCTCCCGAAGATTATGTCGTACATGGTCCGAATCGTATGACGGCATTGCCTATGGAAGTCCCCATTTCTTACCAAGAGATAGCTCATTGTATCGAGAAGTCTATCTCGAAAATCGAGGCTGCCGTGTTGAATGCTTTGGAACATACTCCTCCTGAATTGTATGCCGATATTGTGCGTAACGGTATTTGGTTGGCTGGTGGAGGCGCTTTATTGAGAGGATTGGATAAACGGTTGACCGATAAGATAGGAATACCGTTCCACATCGCCGAAGATCCGTTACATGCCGTTGCGAAAGGTACAGGCGTCGCATTGAAAAATATCGACCAGTTCTCCTTCCTCATTCGGTAACAGAAAAGATACATCGACAGGCTTTGTCGTTTTTTAGAATAGACGAGTTACAAAAGTGAAAGAAAACTTTTGTAACTCGTTGTGGTAGAATTAATAAGAAAATGCGCAACTTAATCAATTTTTTATTGAGGCATAGCTCATGGATAGTTCTTGCTATTTATGTAGCGATAAGTTGCGTGTTGTTGTTTGGACGAAACCCTTATCAGCGCAGTATTTATCTCTCGTCGGCCAATCAAGTGGCAGCGGCCGTTTATGATTTGCAATCGGAAGTAACTTCATATTTTGGATTGAGAGAAGTAAACAGGGATTTGCAATTACGAAACGGGGAGTTGGAGATGGAGGTAATAAATCTGAAAGAACAGTTGAATCGTTATAGGTCTTCTGTGGGAAAAGATACGATTCCTTTCGATTCCGTACTTCATGATTATGATTTTGCAGTGGCTCGTGTTGTGAATAACAGTGTAGCGCAAATAAACAATTATATAACGATTGACAAGGGGCGAGCCGAAGGCATAGAGCCGGAGATGGGAGTGGTTGATCAGAACGGTGTCGTGGGTATTATCAATGTTGTGGGCGAACATCATTCCGTGGCCATATCGGTTCTTAACCCTAAGTTGCGTCTCAGTTGCAAGGTAAAAGGCAGCGACTATTTCGGGTCTTTGGTTTGGGATGCGGTGAGTCCTCGTTACGCCGTATTAGAGGAGATGCCTCGGCATGTGGAGTTCGCTCCGGGAGATACGATTGTCACGAGCGGTTATTCGTCTGTGTTTCCAGAAGGAATTATGGTGGGTATAATCAGCGATTATAAAAAGCAGCGTGACGATAATTTCTATACATTGCGTGTGGAGCTAAGTTCCGATTTTAGTGGCTTAGGGTATGTGCGCATTATATCGAACCGACAAAAAGAAGAACAGGATAAACTTGAAAAGGAGGCTCGATATGAATAGTTGGTTACGATATTTTTTCTTGTTTATTGTAGTCGTATTCTTGCAGGTTACGATAGGGAATAGTATACATTTATTGGGAGTTGCCATTCCTTTTCTTTATATTTATTTTATAATCAGGTTACCTCTATCGCTCTCGGTTAATTGGACTTTAACGCTTGCTTTTATTCTTGGGTTGGTAATCGACATATTCAGCAATACGCCGGGTATGAATGCTTTGGCTTGTACCGTCGTTGCCTTTTTGAGAAAACCGATATTGAATCTTTATACGCCGAGGGGTGAGGATTATAGCGAATCGGAGCCCTCTATACGCAATTTCGGAATGTCTTTGTTTGTGCGCTACGTGCTTACATTTTCACTTTGTTTCTGTACCCTCCTTTTCGTAATAGAGTCTTTTAGCTTTTTCGATATAGGAAGATTAATTGTTCGTATTTTAGCCAGTACTATATTGACATTTCTTGTGATATTGGGAATGGATAGTTTAACGAAATCGGGACGTGAGAAAAGACTATAAATTAGAGAGGCGTAAATATGTGATAGGCGGCATCGTGTTGGTGATTGCTTGCATATATGTCGTGCGATTGTTTTCTTTACAAGTGTTGAACGACGACTATAAGCAACACGCCGATGGAAACGCTTTCTTGAAAAAAACACAATATCCTTCTCGTGGTCTTATTTATGACCGCAATGGAAAGTTATTGGTTTTTAATCAACCGGCATACGATGTAATGATGATTGTACGAGAGGTTCGCCCTTTCGATACACTTGATTTTTGCCGGACTGTGGGGATTACGAAGGAACAATTCGATAAGCGCATGGCGGATATGAAAAATCGGAGGTTGAATCCCGGTTATTCGTCATACACACCTCAGACTTTTATGACCCAGTTGTCCGCGCAAGATTATGGACGGTTACAAGAAAAACTATATCGTTTCCCCGGTTTTTTCATTCAAAACCGTATGCTCAGGGAGTATGCTTACCCTGTGGCTGCGAATGTATTGGGGAATATTCGGGAAGTGTCTCCCGGAGATATAGAGAAAGACAGTTATTATACTCGGGGAGATTACACCGGAGATTTGGGGATAGAGCGCTCTTACGAAAATATTTTACGTGGAGAAAAGGGGGTGGAGATTTTACTGCGCGATGCCCATGGCCGTGTTAAAGGAAGATATGAAGACGGGCGTTATGATGTAGCACCTGTTTCGGGGAAAAATCTGAATTTGTCGTTGGATATCGAGTTGCAGGCCTATGGCGAGAAATTAATGCAGAACAAGATTGGGGCTATCGTTGCTATCGAGCCGTCTACGGGAGAGATATTGGCGATGGTTTCGAGTCCCACTTACGATCCCTCCATGCTGGTTGGCAGGGAGAGAGGTAGAAATTATTTGAAACTGAATAGAGACCGGTACAAGCCTTTGTTCGATAGAGCTTTGATGGCCGCATACCCGCCGGGATCGACATTTAAGCCTACACAGGGACTTATTTTCCTGAACGAAGGGATCATCACCGAGCATACACTTTATCCCTGTTATCATGGGTTTGTGTCGGGACGGTTGAAAGTCGGCTGTCATGGGCATGCATCACCTTTATCGTTACTTCCGGCTTTGCAAACTTCGTGTAATGCGTTTTTCTGTTACGGATTGCGTTCGATGGTCGATAATCGGAAAAAATATCAATCGCCGGCAAAGGCGTTCAATGTTTGGAAAGATTATTTGGTATCGATGGGGTATGGATATCGTTTAGGGGTGGATTTACCGGGTGAGAGTCGAGGCTTTATTCCCAATAGTAATTATTACAACAAGGTATATGGCGAAAATCGATGGAGCGCATTGACGATTATATCTGTCGCGATTGGACAAGGAGAGGTCTTGGCGACCCCGTTGCAGATAGCTAATTTGTCGGCAACGATTGCCAATAGGGGGTATTTTTACACTCCGCATTTGGTTCGGGAGATACAGGATACGGTTATCTCCCCGGAGTTTACTACACCTAAGTATACTATGGTCGATTCTCACTATTACGATTATGTCGTAGAGGGTATGCGCATGGCTGTAACCGGCGGGACTTGCCGTATAGGTGCTATACCGGGTATAGAGGTGTGCGGAAAGACGGGAACGGCACAGAATCCTCATGGAAAAGACCACTCGGCTTTTATGGGATTCGCTCCGATGGACAACCCCAAAATAGCTATTGCCGTTTATGTGGAGAATGCAGGATTCGGAGCTACGTATGGTGTACCTATTGGAAGTCTGATGATGGAGATGTATCTGAACCGGAAGATTGCACCGGAGCGGAAATACTTGGAAGAGCGTATGTTGCAATCTAACACAATCATATACAGTGGGGTCAAAAAGCATTAATATATGGCGGTCTATCGACTGGATGACGGTAATTCTTTATCTGATTCTCGTTCTTTGCGGTTGGATAAGCATTTATGCCGCCAGTTACGATTTCGATAATGCCAGTATATTCGACTTTGCCGAGCGTTCGGGAAAACAGTTGATATGGATAGGTTTGTCGCTCGTATTGGCTTTTATGATTTTAATGGTGGATTTCCGGGTTTATGAAACTTATGCTTATCTATTCTACGGGATTATCATACTTTTGCTTATCGCCACCATATTTTTAGCCCCCGATATAAAAGGGTCCCGTTCGTGGTTGGTGTTGGGGCCTGTCAGTTTACAACCGGCCGAGTTCGCTAAGTTTGCCACGGCTCTTGCTTTGGCTCGGTCTTTCGGGACGTATGGGTTTTCTTTGAAAAACAGACGGGATTTATTCCGTGCGGTTTTTATCATATTGTTGCCTATTGTTTTGATTATCGCTCAAAAGGAGACCGGTTCGGCGTTGGTTTTCGCATCGTTGATATTCGTTCTGTATCGGGAAGGATTATCGGGATTGTTCCTTTTCTATGGCCTTTGCGCCGTGGTCTATTTTGTGGTTGCCGTCAAATATTCGAGTGTATTATGGGGGGAGATTCCTGCCGGAGAAGTGTTGGTTTTCGTACTTATTCTTTTGGTGGTGGTCGGAATGTTGTTATTTTATCAGAGAAACAGTCGTGCGGCTCGTTATTTGATGCTTGGTTATTTGGCGGTAGGAGCGGTATGTGGCATTTTGATGTATTTCGATGTACCGGTTAATCTCTTGTATGTTTGTATGGGGACTACGGCCGCCGTCGTCGTTTATCTGGTGCTTCTTTACTTCTCGACTCGTTCGTTGAGGATTCTTACTATCTTGGCAACGGCTGTCGTATCGGTCATTTTCCTGTTTTCTGTGGATTATGCTTTCAATGAAGTGTTGGAGTCTCATCAGCAGAAACGGATTAAAGTGACACTGGGCATGGAGGAGGACTTGCGCGGTGCGGGATATAATGTGAACCAGTCGAAAATCGCCATCGGTTCGGGGGGCTTTTTGGGAAAAGGTTTTCTGAATGGGACTCAAACGAAATTGAAATATGTGCCGGAGCAAGATACCGACTTTATCTTTTGTACCATTGGTGAGGAGGAGGGCTTTTGGGGAGCTGTGGGTGTGATTGTTCTTTTCGTCACGCTCATATTCAGACTTATAGCTATCGGAGAACGGCAGCATTCTGCTTTTGGAAGGGTATATGCTTATTGTGTGGTCTCGATATTGTTTTTTCATTTGGCGGTGAATATCGGTATGGTTATAGGATTGTGCCCTGTTATCGGTATACCTTTGCCTTTTTTCAGTTATGGGGGGTCGTCGCTGTGGGGATTTACTATTTTGTTGTTCGTTTTGTTGCGGATAGATGCTTCGCGGGCCGAAAGGCATTAAACCTGCTCCCTCTATATCGCAGTGTGATACCCCGCCATGCTACGGGACAGGTAGGGGGAGAGGGTGATACTTGATTTTGTTACTGTCACTGTCGATATTTTTCTAACCCCTCCGTCCTTCGGACACCTCCCCTATATTTTGCAGTGCAAAACACAGAGGAGGAGTTTAAGAGTAACCCTCCGTTCATTGCAGATTTAATAATTTTGTTCTACAGTTCCTCGTTTTGTTCTTGTGCCGTGCGTTTGAATTTCTATATCGAATGAAAAAATAGGCTGTTTTCCGCAACCTTACAGGTCAGATGATTTGATTACGAATGTATAGGACGCAAGTGACTATTTCACCGTTTCTTTTCTTTATCGTGTATTCTGTCTTGCCGTTGAGACCTAACCCTTTTCGCTGTTCTTCCCAAGTTATTTCTTTAACGGGCCGGTCGTTTATAGCTATAATTATGTCTCCGATTTCAATACCGGCCTGTTCTGCGATTCCACTTTTATAAAGTCCGTTGATAATCCAACCTTCGCAAATGTCCGTACGGTCGATAACGGCCATATGCGTGACGGAAGATCGGGAATAGGAGCCTTCATTATCGTTTCGTTTTACCCATACGGAGGAATGAACGGGATCTAAGATAATGTCGTAGAGCGACCAAATTTCATTGCCGATGATGCCCACATAGGGCCTGCCCGATGACAATGCGCCTTTCTTATTGAGAGAGCAGTCTATTACAAGATTTTCGAGCGTATCGACCATACCGAATTTTTCGGCTCTTAATTCAAATTCCTCGGAACTTCCTCCTATTCCCCCGGCCTGTGTTTCGAAGTAGGCTTTGCGTATGCCGGCAAGGTTTAACGCAGATGTCGTTTCATTTGAAAGAGTGATTGTGGAGCCACTTCCTAAATCCATTCTAAACCAGCCTTCCACCGTATTTGCGGAATCGATTTGCAGATTGGCTTTCACATCGATGCGGTTGTCTTTGAATCGAGCTTCGAGTTTGTGGTAACGGTCAAGCGAGTCGGCCGAAAGCGGTTCTTTTAATTGCTTGATGTAGCTTTCACTGAAATTAATCTCCAAAGGCGTATTTAACAGGTGGGTATTGCCCAGCAAGCCATCGGTGTGCTTTCCAAGAATATCACGCAATTTAATGACCGGGGTTATCTTGTTTTGATAATTTAATTCTCCACAGTGGATTTTAACAGGTTCGATGAAGATGTCGACGGATTGGGGCTCGTTGTTACCTGCACCTCCCATTCTTGCTGTTCCTTTTTTCCCGAAAGCATTTTGCAGATTATTCAGTTTCAAATAATCTTCATCGAGGTATAGAAAGTCGGCGCCCGTATCGTAGATAATAGTGACGGGAATGGTGTCGTTCAGCCTTACTTGAAGATATAAATGACTGTCAAAGATAAATGGTATGGTTCCGCCGGGAATACCGGCATGACTTTTCAAGGCGAATAGAGCCAGAAAAAGACCGATAAAGCAAAGTAATTTTTTCATAAGCGGAAAGGGGGTATATTGTGCAAAAGTTATGTATGTATGGTTCGAGGGGAAAACCCCGTTCGTTCGAGTTTTCCCCTCGAACCGTATCGTCTTTTCAGAGATAAATCTATTGGCTCGGCATTCCCGTTATATCAACTTAAAGACTACGGGCAGTGTGTATTTCACATTTACTTTTTGTCCGTCTTGTTCACCCGGTTTCCAGTCGGGGAGTGCCGAGACGATGTCCAACGCAGCTTTGTCAAGTTCCGAGGTTACGCCTCTAATGACTTCGGGGCTCGATACTTTCCCGGTTTTATCGATAACGAATTGTACGATTACCCGACCTTCGGTTTGTTCGTCGATAGCTTTTTGCGGATATTTGAGGTTGCCTTTGATGAAAGAGAGCAACGCTTCGGTTCCGCCGGGAAATTCGGGCATGACTTCGGCTGCATCGTATGTTTTGCCAAGTGTGTCGGGGACTTCGATTGCGACCGGGGTTGCCGTTTCGTTTTCCGATACCGATTGTTCCGGCAGACTCGTTTTGTCCGAGGTATTGGAGCTACAAGCTCCGAGCAAACCCATTAAGATGATAATCATCGAGGATAATAATGTCTTTTTCATGTGTCTAAATTTTTTAAGTGAATATATCAGGTTAATTTGAAAACGATGGGAAGGGTGAACTGTACACTTACGGGTTGTCCGTCTTGCTGTCCCGGTTTCCAACGGGGTAGTTTGTTAATAACATCTATGGCGGCTTGGTCGAGATTTTTGTTTATGCCTTTGAGAATTGTGGGATCGGATATTTCTCCATTGCTGTTTACGACAAATCGTATGATTACCCGTCCTTCGGTTTGTTCGTCGATAGCTTTTTGCGGGTATTCGAGATTGTCTTTGATAAAAGAGAGCAACGCTTCGGTTCCGCCGGGAAATTCGGGCATGATTTCCGCGACTTCGAGGGGAGTTTCCGATGTTTCGGAAGCGGTTGTCGAGCTATCTTTCGTTTGAACTTCCGAGGGTTTGGGGAATACTTTTTCAATTTCGGATTGAAGCGGTTGTTGGTCTGTACAGCATTGGTTGGCAGTTACGATAGCCAAGAAAAGGGGTAGTATCAGCAGATATTTGAATACAGATGTCGTTTGTGATCGCTTCCGGTTAATCATGCGAATGCGGGTTTTCAAAAAAGAGTAATTGAACGGTATTGCGGAAGGGAGTTCGTTATTCGATTGTGAAATGTCGAGTAACAGGTATTGGTATGTCTTTTTTTCTTGTTCGTCGGGAATCGCAGCCTCGTCGGCCATATATTCGAGATTCAGTCTGATTTCTTTCAGCAATAACCAGCTTAACGGATTTATCCAACATAATGCTGCCATACTTTCGCCTAATAGGACATCTATGGTATGTAATTGTCGTATGTGTGTATTTTCGTGTCGGAGTATTCTTGTGAGCGTGTTTTTATTTTGCAAAATGGAATGAGGAAGAAATATCCATCGGAAGAAGGAACAGGGTTGTATGTTTTCGTCGCAGACGATTATATGGCTCTCCCCGATGATACGGAGCTTTCCATTTGCCCGCAGTTTTATTATCGAAGCTATTCTCAAAAACATGCGTAACAAGAATAGCGAGCATATTCCTCCGTATAGATAAGCTATCAACGGGTATATGTCAAAGGCTTTCTGGGGGACTGTTTCTTCCATGCTGTAAAGTACTTCGGGAAGTGTAATTTGCAGATGGGCCGGAATAATAGGGTCGATGTCGGGAATGTCGTACCACGGGTAGGTCGTGGAGAATAATACGATACTGATGAGTATGAGCCTTCTTAACCCGAAAAATGTATTTTGCGAGAATAGAACTTTATAGCATAAATATAATAGACTTAGTGCTATGTTTATTTGTAGTAGATATAGTAAGAAAGCCATGTTTTCAGTTTTTATGGGTTAGCTTTTACCTCGTTCAATCATTTCGATGATTTGCCGCAAGTCTTCTTCCGAGAGTTTTTGTTCGTGGGCGAAGAATGTGACCATCTCTTTATAGGAATTTGAAAAATAGCTTTTTACGATTCCCGATAAGAATTTTTTCTTATATTCGGTTTGGGTTATTCGTGGAATATATAAATAGGTATTGCCTATTTTCTCGCTCGACAGAAATCCTTTTTTCTCCAAATTTTTGACAATTGAAG
>ENA-OPVU01001168-OPVU01001168.1-human-gut-metagenome-genome-assembly--contig:-NODE-1168-length-14341-cov-5.193336_pt1 | contig 14341 bp, 15 predicted proteins | sample MGYA00241497_ERZ501986 | MGnify/ENA primary metagenome ERZ501986 (study PRJEB25962, sample SAMEA2042995) | human gut metagenome | biome: human gut; feature: human-associated habitat; material: faeces...
TGCCGGACACCATCAGCGGCAGCGAAAAGGAAATCAGCTTGTCCATAATCGTGCCGTTGCACATGTCGATTTCATATTTGTTCTTTTTCAAAAATACTCCTCCTTCTTTTGTAGCAGATATGCAGTCTTACACCGCAGACATATACAGAAATGATACCACTTTTTTCCGGTTCTGCACAGAGACTTTCCATAATTTATTGACTTCTGTAAAGTCCACAGGTAAAATAAATACGATTACAGTTTTTCTGTATATAAATCAAGGACAGGAGAGAACCTATGAAAAAAATATGGATTACAGGTGCCGAAGGCCACATCGGTACTGCCCTTCTGGAACTGCTGGAGGGTGTGGAATATCAGCTTCTTCCAACGGATATTCACGAGGTTGATATTACCAAAATCGATGAAGTCACACAGTTCGTTTATGTCAACCGTCCCGACGTTATCATCAACTGCGCCGGTATGACCGACGTTGCCGAGTGTGAAAAAAACATCGACGAAGCCTATCGTGTCAATGCCATCGGTGTGCGCAACGTGGTGGAGAACCGCGTGGACTTTACCAACAGCCGCAACCTGATCGTGGCCGCTGTCATTCTGGTGTGCGCACTGGGCTTCAACTCGGTGGGCGGTGTCAGCTTTGCCGTTGCAGGTGTCACCATCAACCTGTCCGGTCTGGCTGTGGCCGCGATCGCAGGCATCCTGCTGAACGCTATCCTGCCCGGCAACGACTACGAGTTTGATGCTGCCGACGGCTCCGAAGCCGCTACCAGCAGCAACCTGCAGGTCTGATCTCCCATAGAAGAAGGAAGAACAAGGCAGAAGCCGTCCTGTGTGTGCAGGGCGGCTTTGCTGTTTTTAAGGTGCACAGGGCAAAGCACACAGTTTTTGAGGATGGTTTTTAGTGACCCTGCCGGAATTTATCTGTAAGGCAAAATAAATAGGAATTATTCTTAAAATTATCCTTGACTAACTAGGAATAATTCGCTATAATAGAGCCATGACAAGGGCCGGTGAGTACCAACACCGCCCAGCCTGTTTTCTAACTGATATAAAAAGAATGATGGAGGTCTATTCTTATGAAGAAGTACGTTTGCACCGTTTGTGGTTATATTGCTGAAGGCGAGATCCCGGCACAGTGCCCCGTCTGCAAGGCTCCTGCTTCCGCTTTTGTGGAGAAGACCGGCAACACCTACGTCACCGAGCATGTCGTGGGCATCGGCAAGGCCGAGGGCGTTCCGCAGGAGATCGTGGATGGCCTGCGCGCAAACTTTGAGGGTGAGTGCAGCGAGGTCGGCATGTATCTGGCAATGGCTCGTGTGGCTGAGCGCGAGGGCTACCCCGAGATCGCTGAGGCTTACAAGCGCTATGCCTACGAGGAAGCAGACCACGCATCCCGCTTTGCAGAGCTGCTGGGCGAAGTTGTCACCGACAGCACCAAGAAGAACCTGATGATGCGTGCCGAGGCCGAGTGCGGCGCATGTGCAGGCAAGATGGATCTGGCCAAGAAGGCAAAGGCCCTGAATCTGGATGCCATCCACGACACCGTTCACGAGATGGCAAAGGACGAGGCCCGTCACGGCCGCGGCTTTGAGGGCCTGCTGAAGCGCTACTTCAACACCGAAGTCTGATAAGGTTTCCCCGGTTATCCATTTGACCGCTGCATGGCTTTGCCGCTGTGCAGCGGTTTTTTGCTGCCTTCAACCCCCTGAGATGTCTGGTTGACAGGTGCCGCAGTGCGGTTTATAATTTGTCATATCGTATTGCGAAACACAGCAAAGGGGAATATGGAAAATGGAAAACGAACGACGAGTGCAGCAAAAGGCCCCGGCGGGCCGCTACGCCCTGCTGGACGAGCTGCGCGGGCTGGATCTGGTCAGCATGATGCTGTACCATGCCTGCTGGGACATGATGTTCCTGTTCGGCATCTGGATGGACTGGTACGCGGGAATGCCGGGGCGTCTGTGGCAGCAGACCATCTGCTGGGTGTTCATTCTGCTGTCCGGCTGTGTGCAACTGGGACATCATACCTTGCGCCGGGGCGCACAGGTGTTCGGGGCAGGGGCGCTTGTCACGGCAGTCACGCTGCTTTTTATGCCGGAGGACAGAGTTATTTTTGGTGTGCTGACCCTGCTGGGCAGCGCTATGCTGCTGACCGACCTTTTGGAAAAGCCACTGCGGCGCATTCCACCCGCAGCAGGGTTTGCCATCTCCGCAGTGTTGTTTGCCCTTACCCGCAATGTCTCGGCAGGCTATCTGGGTTTTGGCAGTCTGCGCCTCTGGCTGCCGCAGGCACTCTATGCAAACTGCGTTACAGCGTACTTTGGCTTTTATCCGTGGTGGTTCTATTCTACGGATTATTTTGCCCTTCTGCCGTGGCTGTTTCTGTTCTGGGCAGGGTACTTTCTCTACGGCATTGTAGGGCGGCAGCGCATGGAGCCCTTGCGCCGCTCGGTCTGCCCGGCGCTGGGCTGGATGGGCCGGCACTCGCTTTTGCTGTATCTGCTGCACCAGCCGGTGATCTACGGCGTACTTTCGGCCGCGGCAGTTCTTTTTGCATAAAAGGCTTGACACAGCCGGGAAGCTGTGGTATTCTATCGGTGGTTAGAAGATACTAACCAAATGGGGATGCGTCTGCGTGGTTGGACGCATTTTCATGGAACATAAAGTTAGATATATCTAACTAATATTGATTTGAGAGAGGACGATCTTTATGAGCAAAGTAGCAGTCGTATTCTGGAGCGCAACCGGCAACACTGAGACCATGGCAAACTGCGTGGCAGAGGGTGCAAACGGCACCATCGTGCCCTGCAGCGAGATGAACGCCGCAAAGCTGGCTGAGTTTGATGCAGTGGCTTTTGGTTGCCCTGCAATGGGTGCTGAGCAGCTGGAGGAGAGCGAGTTCGAGCCGATGTTCTCTGATCTGGAGGGTTCTCTGAACGGCAAGAAGATCGCCCTGTTCGGCTCCTACGGCTGGGGCGACGGCCAGTGGATGCGTGACTGGGTGGAGCGTGCTCAGGGCGACGGCGCACAGGTGCTGAACGGTGAGGGCCTGATCTGCAACGAGGCCCCGGACGATGATGTTCAGGCTGCATGCCGCAAGCTGGGTGCAGATCTGGCTGCATGGTAAACAGGAGAAGCTTCTCTTGACAAACAGAGACAGCTGCGATAAACTATGAGAACACCGAAAAACGGTGTTTTTGCAGAGTTGAAAGTTAGCAAATACTAACTTTTACGCAAAAGCAGCAGCCTCTGTACAGAATGCATCAAAACTGCGGCAGGGGACAGCAGACGGAAAGGTCTGCGCTCCTGCCGCTTTGGTTTCAGAAGGCGGTGTATATGGCAGTGGCTGCAGCAATTGGTGTTACGGTAGGCTTTGCATTTTTGCGCCGTGCGGTGCGCCGCGCTGCAATGCGGTCGGACCGTAGAAAAAAATAAGGCAGCAGGAGGCCCCGTCCCATGCAGGATACCCCGAAGAACTTGGATCAGAAGCGCGCAGATGAAAAGATGCTGGTGAGCGAGATGATCGCTCTTTACTGCCGCAGGCAGCACAAAACACCCAAAGGCAGCCTGTGCCCGGAGTGCCGGCAGCTGCACGATTACGCCCTGACCCGCATTGACAAATGCCCGTTCATGGAGACCAAGACCTTCTGCTCGGCCTGCAAAGTGCACTGCTACAAGCCGGAAATGCGGGAGAAGATCCGCGCGGTGATGCGCTGGGCAGGCCCGCGGATGCTGCCGGTGCACCCGGTGCTTTCCATCCGGCATGCGGCAGTCACACTCCGGTCTAAGCGCGAAGCGAAAAAGGCTGGCTGAGTTTTCCAGAATAAACACCCTGCCCGCAGGCCATACTGTGGACAGAGAGGTGATAAATATGGAAAACATCGGCGTTACCTGTGATGTCTGCGAGTGCAGCCACAATGTGAGCGGCTGCAAGTGCGACCTGCCCCAGATCAAAGTGACCGAGCAGTGCACCTGCGATACGCAGCAGGTGGAGACCCCGCACTACTGCCAGAGCTACGAGAAAAAGTAATTCCCAAAGCAGCAAAACAGCTCCTGCCAGAGCATTTCCGGCAGGAGCTGTTTTGGGTCACGGAGGTCAGCGCAGGGCCACATTGCAGGTGGCAAGGCTGCGGATCAGGGTGCCCACGCTCTCCTTCATCCGGATGCCCACGAAGCCCAGCGTGAATGCGGCCTGCACATTGGCCAGATTGTCGTCGATGAACACGCACTCGCTGGCCTTCAGGCCGTATTTGTCCAGCAGGGCCTGATAGATGCGGGGGTCGGGCTTGTTGATGTGCACCTCGCAGGAGGCTACGCCGCCGTCAAAGCGGTCCAGCACGCCGCGCTCCTTGAGCAGGGCCAGCACGTCCTCCGGGATGTTGCTGAGATAGTACACGCTGTAGCCATGGTTCTTCAGGCGGCGCACCAGCTCCTGCATCCGGCGGCGCGGGCGCAGGATGTGCAGCCAGTCGTCCAGCACGCCCTGCACCTCAAACTCGCGCCCGGCGGCCTTGGCGTTGCGCAGCATGGCCTGATTGCCGTCAAAGCGGGAGACAAGCCCGGCATCCAGCTGCTTCCACTCCTCGCTGCCAAAGGTCAGGTCATACACCTGCTCCTCGATCTCTTCATTGCAAATGCGGTCTACCAGATAGGCGCGGGGGGCAAAATCCACCATGACACCGCCCAGATCAAACACGATGCTTTTATACATTTAAAATTTCCTCTGTTTCTCATGGAATGCTCTGCCCACAGTATACCACAATCTGCCATGCGGTTTCCACTGCTTTTTGCATGATGTGCCCGGCGGCTGCATAAGCTGTGGCAGAAAGGGGAGAAGGGCATTGACCATCCGGGAACTGTGTGAAAAAGAGGTGGTGCAGCTGGAGCAGGGGGTCTGCCTTGGCCGGGCCGACGACCTGGCCTTTGACCCTGCCACCGCCCGGCTGCAGAGCCTGATCCTGCTGGGGCGGCCAAGGCTGTTCGGATTGCTTGGCCGGGACGATAGCCTGACCATTCCATGGCAGGAGATCGAGACCATTGGCACGGATGCGGTGCTGGTGCACACGGCCCTGCCGGAAGCACCGCCGCAGCCGGAACAGCTCAAATGGTGGCAAAAGCTGCGCGTGAAGCTGGGTTTGTAAATTTTTTGCAAAAACAGGGTGGACTTTTTTGTGGAAGTGACTATAATAATCGCAGAAGCTTTGTGCAAAAAGCGTAAAGAAATGTGCTTTTGCGTATGATCTGAGGTTTCACGGATGAGGAAAGGAACAGGAATTATGAAAACTCCCAAACCGCTTTTGGCGCTGCGGATGGTATTCCCGCTGGCGGCATCGCTGATCGTGCTGCTGCTGGGCGAGGGGATCGCCCGCGGGAGCCTGAGCGCAGACGTTTTTGCAAGTTTTATCTTCCCACACATCGGGGCTTATCTGCTGGCGTGGCTGCTGCTGTTTCTGGTGTGGCTGCTGCTGGACTGGGTGTTCCGCTGTCCGCCGCTGTCCACGCTGGGCATGGCGGTGCTGGGCTGTGCGCCCTGCGCGGTGAACTTTTACACCCTGCAGCTGCGCGGCGAGCCGTTCCTGCCATGGGATCTGACACAGGTGTCGGAGGCTGCCGGTGTGGCATCCGCTGCAGGCCTCAAGATCCAGCCCAGCATGGTCGTGACCATCATCGTGGTGCTGGTGCTGACGGTGGGCAGCTTTTTCCTGTACCGCGGCCGTCACAAACAGCGCTGGCTGCCCCGGCTGGCGGGCAGTGCCGCCACTATAGCGGCCCTCTGCCTGCTGGTGTTCGGCGTGTACCTGCAGCCCGCTGTCACGCAGGTGCTGGGCATTACGCCGGATGCATGGATGCAGGACCGCTACTATCGCTACTACGGCGTGATCACCGGCTTTATGACCAACCTCACCAATCTGGAGATCTCGAAGCCCGAGGAATACTCGCAGGAAGCAGTGGATGCCCTGCTGGACAATGCGGACGAGAGCCAGAAGTTTGCCACCAGCCCGCTGTACTCCACCAGCTACAGCGCCGTGACCCCCAAGGACGAGCAGGTGAAGCAGCCCACCATCATCTATGTGATGGACGAGTCCTACTGGGATGTCTCGGAGCTGGAACAGTACGGCATCACCTTTGATACCGATGTCTCCAAGAACCTGCACGCCTTGCAGCAGACCAGCGCCTACGGCCGGGCCTACAGCCCCAGCTTTGGCGGCGGCACCTGCGATGTGGAGTTTGAAGCCCTTACCGGCTACTCGGTGTCCTTCCTGCCCAGCGGCAGCAAGCCCTACCAGCAGCATGTGACCAAGCCCATGTTTGCCATGCCCAATTATCTCAAGAGCCGGGGCTATCAGACCGCTGCCGTGCACTGCTTCTGGGCAAAATACTGGAGCCGCGACAAGGCTTACCCCAACCTTGGCTTTGACGATTTTATCAGCCTTGAGGATATGCATGGCGTGACCAAGGTCCGGAAACACTACTGGACGAGCGGCCTTGTTACCGATGATTCCATGGCAGACCAGATCATCCAGCAGTACGAGAGCATGAAGGCCTCCTCGGATAAGCCGGTGTTCCTGCACGCCGTCACCATGCAGAACCATACCAATTATAATAAGGACAACTATCCGGACGACGAGCGCGTAAAGGTGGTGTCCCATCCCACGGGCCTCAAGCCCAGCACCGTGGGTGCACTGGAGGACTTTGCCACCGGCATCCGGGACGCGGACGCCATGCTGGGCAGGCTGACCGAATACTTCTCTCAGGTGGACGAGCCGGTCGTTCTGGTGTTCTGGGGCGACCACTACAACCCTATCGACTCCAACTATGACGTTTATACTGCCACCGGCTATGCCAGCGATTCCAGCGCAGACCCCCGCCTGCACCAGACCACCCTGCTGATGTGGTCCAACTACTCCGACCAGCAGGTAGACCTTGGCACCATTGCCGCTTACGATATCTCGCCGGTGATGATGGACATTTACGGTCTGGAAGAGCCGCTCTACTTCCAGTTCCTGAACCGTCAGCTGCGTGTGGCCAGCCGCACCAATACCCGCGGAACCACCATGAATCTGGACGGCACCACCACGCAGGAGCCTACCGAGTTCCAGCAGCGGTGGAGCGCAGAGCACTGGCTTTTGCAGTACGACCTGATGTTCGGCAGGGGATACGCCCTGCAGCGCATGGGCCTTGCGGGCCTGAGCGGTGTGGACACAGGCAAATGAGCGAAAAACAGACGATTTCTTTGTAAAAAACAGAGAAAAACTCTTGCAACCGGCGTTTGTTTGTGATATTATAACAAAGCATTACACACGCATCACTATGCCCTTTTGTGCCCAAATGGGTGGAGGGCAGTCCCGAACCGTCCGATACGGCCCGGGATCACGGTGTGCGGAGGCAAAACAATATCTGGAGGTATTTTTACTATGGCAGTCGTTTCTATGAAGCAGCTTCTCGAAGCAGGTGTGCACTTCGGTCACCAGACCCGCCGCTGGAACCCCAAGATGGCAAAGTACATCTTCACCGAGCGCAACGGCATCTATATCATCGATCTGCAGAAGACCGTGAAGAAGCTGGACGAGGCTTACAACTACGTGAAGGAAGTTGCAGCTGAGGGCGGCGACATCCTGTTCGTCGGCACCAAGAAGCAGGCTCAGGAGTCCATCCGTGACGAGGCTCTGCGCTGCGGCATGCACTATGTCAATGCTCGCTGGCTGGGCGGTATGCTGACCAACTTCCGCACCATCCGCAAGCGCATCGACCGTATGGATCAGCTGGCTAAGATGAAGGAGAACGGCACCTTCGAGCTGCTGCCCAAGAAGGAAGTTGCTAAGCTCGAGCTGGAGATGGAGAAGCTGGACAAGTACCTGGGCGGTGTCAAGAACATGAAGACCCTGCCGAAGGCTATGTTCATCGTTGATCCTCACAAGGAGCGCATCGCTGTTGCTGAGGCCCGCAAGCTGAACATCCCCATCGTGGCTATCGTTGATACCAACTGCAACCCCGACGAGATCGATTACGTCATCCCCGGCAACGACGACGCTATCCGCGCTGTCAAGCTGATCGCTGGCGCTATGGCTGACGCTGTGCTGGAAGGCAAGCAGGGCAACCAGGAGGCCGCTCCCGCTGAGGATGCAGCAAACGCCTGATTTCCCATCCCACAAACAACAAAATAACGTGTAAGGGAGAATACGAAAATGGCTATTTCTGCAAAGGACGTTATGGAACTGCGCAAGCAGACCGACTGCGGCATGATGGAGTGCAAGAAGGCTCTGACCGAGGCTGACGGCAACTTCGAGAAGGCAATCGAGATCCTGCGTGAGCGTGGTCTGGCTACCGCTGCCAAGAAGGCAAGCCGTACCGCTGCCGAGGGCATGGTCTACGCTGACTACTGCCCCCAGTGCAAGGTGGGTGTTGTCATCGAGGTCAACGCTGAGACCGACTTCGTTGCCAAGAACGACAAGTTCGTTGCTTTCGTCAAGGAGGCTACTCAGGTCATCATGAAGCAGAACCCTGCTGATGTTGAGGCTCTGATGGCTTGCAAGACCGAGAACGGCGAGACCGTGGACGAGGCTCTGAAGAACCTGATCCTGGTCATCAAGGAGAACATCAAGGTTCGCCGCTTCGTCCGTTACGAGGGCGTTTGCTCTGCATACGTCCACGGCGGCGGCACCCACGGCATTCTGGTCAACTTCGAGACCACCAACGGCATCGAGGCTAAGGACGAGTTCGTTACCTACGGCAAGGACATCGCCATGCAGGTCGCAGCTGCTAACCCCGGCTATGTCGATGAGGCTTCTGTCCCCGCTGAGGTCGTGGCCAAGGAGAAGGAGATCATGCTGGCTCAGATGGCTGGCGATCCCAAGACCGCTAACAAGCCCGAGGCTGTGAAGCAGAAGATGATCGAGGGCAAGATCAAGAAGTTCTTCAAGGAGAACTGCCTGGTCGATCAGGAGTTCGTCAAGGACGGCGACCTGACCGTTGCTCAGTACACCGCTAAGGTCGCTAAGGATCTGGGCGGCGACATCAAGATCGTCAAGTTCACCCGCTTCCAGAAGGGCGAAGGCCTGGAGAAGCGTGCTGACGACTTCGCTGCTGAAGTTGCAAGCATGGTGAAGTAATTCAGTCTGACTGAATGAATTTAAGAGCTGTGGTACCTGTAACAGGGTGTCACAGCTCTTTTTGTTTGTGTTTGAACGGGAAGTGTGTTATCATAGGAACAATTACAATGAAGAGAAAGCTGGAAGTGAAGAATCTCAACCAGCCGCTGTACCGAAAAAAGGAAGGCGGCATCTGACAGGAGATGATACGATGAAAACACAGAAACTGGAGATCAGCGGTATTCCTGCTTTGCTGTACGGGGAAGAAAGCCGAAAAGTATATCTCTATGTCCATGGCAAAATGGGATGCAAAGAAGAAGCCCTGCCGTTTGCAGAGCTTGCCTGCCCAGCAGGATATCAGGTTCTTGCTGTTGATTTGCCTGAACATGGAGAGCGCAAGGGCAGCTCCGAGAAGCTGCTGCCGTGGGTGGCGGTTCCAGAGTTGGAAGCGGTCTATTCCTATGCTGCAGAGCGTTGGAAGAATGTTTCGCTGCGGGCTACAAGTATTGGAGCCTGGTTTTCCATGTTGGCCTTACAGGCAAAGCCTTTGCGGAGTGCTCTTTTGCTCTCACCAGTGGTAGATATGGAAGATCTTATCACCAATATGATGCAGTGGGCAAATGTGAGTGAGGCACAGTTGAAAGAAGCAGGGGAGGTTTCCACGGATTTCGATGAGACGTTGTCGTGGCAGTATCTCTGCTGGGTGAGGGAGCATCCCTACCGCTGGAAAGTGCCCACGCAAGTGCTCTATGGCGCAAGGGATAACCTGACTTCCAGGGCAGTGCTTGAGCAGTTCAAACAACGGACAGGTGCGCATCTGACCATCATGGTAGAAGGAGAGCACTGGTTCCATACCGAGCTGCAATTGGCTGTTCTGCAGGAATGGGAGCGAGCACATATCTGAAAGAAGAGGAGAGAGAAACATGAAGATCGAACCCAGAACGTTCACACTGCCCAGCGGGGAAGTGCTGACAGTGCGCAGCTTATGCGCCGATGATGCGGAGGCTCTGGACGCATTCCGCAATGCGACCTACAGCGAAACACATTTTATGGCCCGATACCCGGAGGAAGGGGCGAGTCTGGAAGCGATGCGGAACGGGCTCGCAGGCTGCGGGGAAAGCCCTGTGAACTTTGAGGTAGGCGCTTTTGCCGGAGAAAAGCTGGTGGGGGAGTTTGGTGTTGCGCAGGTGCGGCCGCATATCAAATATCGCCATCGTGCCGTAGTAGGCATCTCCGTACGGAAAGATCACTGGGGTTGTGGTCTGGGCAGCTATCTGATGCAGCTGGCCATTGACCAGACCCGGGCCAATGGATTTGAACAGCTGGAACTGGGGGTGTACAGCGATAACGCCCGTGCCATCCATCTCTATGAGAAGTTTGGGTTTGAGCGCTATGGCATCCAGCCCAGGGCCTTTAAACTGAAAGACGGCACCTACCGGGATGAGATCATCATGGTGAAGATGCTGTGACCTGAAAAAGATAAAATAAAATCTCCCGCTGACGGGGTTCGATGTCGTCAGTGGGAGATTTTTATCGTTTTACGGTCAAACCGTGAAAACCTCAGATTTTGGCCTCGCTGTTGTGCTCAGCCTTTTTGTAAGCAGAGAAGGAGTGGAACACAATGTTCAGACCCAGAACGATCAGCAGGACAGCCAGGATCAGCTGCAGGCCGTTTGCAATGAACACAGCACCCCAAGTGGTCTCGCCAGCGGGGATGGTGACAGCAGCGGCATTGCTGATGGCCTTGACCATGGCGATCAGGCGCTGCACCAGAGCGGTGAAGGTGACGCACAGCATGATGACCAGCGGAGGGAAGATCATCTTGTTGCTGCGGCCGGTGACCTTCAGGAACACGCACAGGGTGGCCAGAACCAGAGCGCTCAGCAGCTGGTTTGCAGAACCGAACAGGGGCCAGATGTTGGCGTAGCCGATCTTGGTCAGCAGGAAGCCGAAAGCCAGAGTCAGGAAGGTGGAGAAGTACACGTTGCACAGCAGCTTGCGCCAGCCCTCAGCATGCTCCATGTCGTCCACGCTGAACAGCTCCTGGAAGCTCATGCGGCCGATACGGGCCACAGCATCCAGACTGGTCAGGGCCAGTGCGGAAACGCACATGGTCATAAACACAGAGGCAAAGTGCTGGTCCAGGCCGAAGCCCACGAAGAAGCTGGCAACGCCGCGGCTGAAGACCTGGAACGGAGTGCCGTCTGCGGGGGTGCCGTCTGCAGCAGCAGAAGCACCGGCAACACACAGGGCGATGACAGCCAGCAGGCTTTCCAGCACCATGGCACCATAGCCGACCTTCAGCATATCCTTCTCATTGGTAACGGTCTTGGAGGAGGTGCCGGAAGACACCAGACTGTGGAAACCGGAAACAGCGCCGCAGGCAACGGTAACGAACAGGATGGGGAACATGGTGCCCAGCTTGGCGTTGGTAAAGCCGGTGAACACCGGCAGGTTCATGACGGGATGGTTGACGATCAGGCCCAGAACAGCGCCCACGATCATGGCCACGAACATAAAGGTGGTCATGTGGTCACGGGGCTGCTTCAGCAGCCACATGGGCAGGACAGCGGCAAAGAAGATGTACACAAAGGTGATGTAGCTCCATGCAGCCTTGCCCAGAATGATGGGGAAGTTTGCACCCACCACAAAGGACAGCACAATGAATACGATGCTGATCACATTCTCTTTCCAGCCGGTGAAGTGCAGGTTCTTCTGCAGCAGGCCAAAGATCACGGCGAACACCATGAACATGATGGAGACCATGCCGGCAGCACCGTTGGTCTGGGCAGCCTCCACCAGAGCACCGTCAGCACCGTAGGCATTGAAGGTGCCGGCCACCATGTCGGCAAAGGCGGCAATGACGATGCCGCAGAACAGCCAGCAGAACAGCAGGAACAGCTTGCGGCCGGTCTTGCCGATGTACTTTTCGATCAGCATGCCCATGCTCTTGCCGTCGTTCTTAACGGAAGCATACAGAGCGCCGAAGTCGGTGACAGCACCGAAGAAGATGCCGCCCAGCAGCACCCACAGCAGCACCGGCAGCCAGCCGAAAGCAGCAGCCTGGATCGCACCGGTAACAGGGCCTGCACCGGCAATGGAGCTGAACTGGTGTGCAAACACGGTCCAGCCGTCGGTGGGAACGTAGTCCCGGCCGTCCTCATGGACAACTGCCGGGGTCTTGGCAGAGGGGTCGATGCCCCACTTGTTTGCCAGCCAGCGGCCGTAAAGCATATAAGCGCCAAACAGACACACGGCTGCGATCAATACGATGACCAGCGTATTCATTGTTTTTACCTCTTTCCTTTTTTGGCATCCGGCAAATGTCAGCGACATGGGGCGGCAGGGTGTAAAAAAGGCCCCGTCTTCCTGCGTTCGTTCCATTTGGGACGAACCATCGAAGACGAAGGCCTTCACATACACTGCACATCGTGTATGGAATACTCCGCGATACCACTTCGTTTGCTGCACAGGGCAGCCACTCCCAGCGTACATACATACGCAGCCCCGTAACGTGGGCAAAACGGCCATGCATTACTGGAAGGCGGGGTCAGCGCCTTTGTTCACACAGGCTGCTCGCAGGGGAGAACACTTTGCTCCTGACTGCTGCCCTTGCATCAGATGGGCGGCTCTCTGGGAGAGGGTGCTGCAAAGAATCATGTCCTGTTCATCGCATTTGCCGAATGATTGTCCGTATTTTAGTGCGGAATTCACAAATTGTCAATATCCTTGGCACAAGTTCGGAGGATACACTAATTCAGGAAAGCGTTCTGCAATAATTTTTAGGTGATTTTTGTTCATGCGTGAAACGAAGAAAACTATACACGTCAACGAATGAAAAGAGTTCACACCAAGGGCTTGACTTTCACACTTTGATGTGCTAAAGTGGTGATGCAAGAAAGAACCTGAACATTTCCGGAACATTTAAAAGAGGGAACGCTCCCAAAACCGGACAGTCCGCTGCGGCGGCAAGGAGAACATTCATGTCAGATAAAAATTCCAGAAGAAACCAGACCACCGATGCACTGTTTGATGCCATCCTCAGTCTGGAAACGCGGGAGGAGTGCTACAACTTCTTTGAAGACCTGTGCACTGTAAAGGAGATCTCGGATATGGCGCAGCGGCTGGAAGCGGCAAAGATGCTGCTGGACGGCAGAACCTACGATCAGATCGTGAAGGCAGTGGAGATCAGCACGGCCACCATCAGCCGCATCAACCGCTGCATCCAGTACGGCTCCGGCGGCTACCGCGAGACCATTGAAAAGGTGCGCGGCACCCAGAACCCGAAAAAGCAGGAGTAACACCGGCGTACCCGGCAGACATAGAATGGGGCGTACACCGCCCCTGACCGGACGAACGAAAGGAAGGTTTTATCATGTCTGCTGAGAACTGTATCGATACCACCCGCTGCCCCTGCCCCTGCCTGCCCAAGGTGACGCTGGAGCAGGCGGTCGTTGACCTTGTGGAGAGCATCGCTCTGCAGGAAAATGCCCTGAGCCACATCCTGTGTGCCGAGAGCCGGAAGATGGACGCCGCCATGAAACTGGACGGTCTGGACCTGTGCAAGCTGCTGGAAGTGAACGATTCGGCCACCAACATGGTGCACGCCGTGGCAAATCTGGAGCTGGTGCTCAAGGATAAGCTGGAGTTCGTCTCCAACAACCTGTACTATCCGCCTGCGGATGCCGCAGCGAAGTAAGAAGATGCGGAAAGGCCTGTCCGGATGCCGGGCGGGCCTTTTCTCTGCTTGAATGCATAATTTTTGTAAAAACCATTTGTTGGAATTGCTGATAACGGGATTCTGTGCTATACTATACAATGTATCACCATGAAAGTGAGGAAATTTACAAATTGCTGAACTACGATGCGATCCTGTTTGATGTGGACGGGACCCTGATCGATTCCGCTCCCGGTATCATAAATACATTAAAAGAAGTCTTTGCCAGGATGGGCGTGGACACCACAAATGTGAACCTGCGCCGCTACCTTGGCCCACCGCTGCGCAAGAGCTTTGGTGAGCACTTTACCGACCCGGCCCTCATTGAAAAGGCCACCGACCTGTACCGCGACAGCTACGCCGTCAAGGGCAGCCACGAGTGCGCCGCCTACCCCGGTGCAGCAGAGATGCTGCAGCGCCTGAAGGACGCGGGCCTTGTGCTGTGCACCGCTACCTCCAAGCCCACGCAGGTCGTTACGCCCATTCTGGAAGAAAAGGGCCTTGCAGGCTATTTTGATTTTATCGGCGGCGCGTCCAT
>ENA-OPVU01001175-OPVU01001175.1-human-gut-metagenome-genome-assembly--contig:-NODE-1175-length-14288-cov-6.419659_pt1 | contig 14288 bp, 14 predicted proteins | sample MGYA00241497_ERZ501986 | MGnify/ENA primary metagenome ERZ501986 (study PRJEB25962, sample SAMEA2042995) | human gut metagenome | biome: human gut; feature: human-associated habitat; material: faeces...
GGTAGCCGGTGTTTTTCATCAATAGACAGAAAAAGCGTGACACGCTTTATGCTGCAACGAAAGGAGAATACACTATGACACGAAAACAAAGGCACTTGCTCACACGCATTATCGTGGCGGCGGTGCTGTTTCTTGCAGGCAGCTTGCTCCACCTCCCTGAATTGGCGGAGATGGCGGTCTTTCTCGTCTGCTATGTGGTTGTCGGTTGGGATATTGTCTGGAAGGCAATCACGAACATTCTGCATGGACAGGTGTTTGACGAAAATTTCCTGATGACGATTGCCACCATCGGCGCACTCATTTTGGGCGAACATTCCGAGGGCGTTGCCGTTATGCTGTTTTATCAGGTGGGCGAATGGTTCCAGTCCTATGCGGTGTCCAAGTCCAGAAAATCTATCGCAAGCCTGATGGACATTCGCCCGGACTATGCCAACATCGAAAGGGACGGAAAGCTGGTTCAGGTTGACCCGGATGAGGTTCAGATCGGAGAAACCATTGTTGTGAAACCGGGAGAGCGCATCCCGCTGGACGGTACGATTCTCAAAGGCTTTTCCACCTTGGACACTTCGGCCCTGACCGGAGAATCCATGCCCCGCGAGGTGGAGCCGGGAATGGAGGTCATCAGCGGTTGTATCAACCAGACCGGTATCCTGAACATCCAGACCACAAAGGAATTTGGGGAATCCACCGTAGCCAAAATCCTTGACCTTGTAGAAAACGCAAGCGATAAGAAGGGCCGTATTGAGAATTTCATCACGCGCTTTGCCAGGTATTATACCCCGGTAGTGGTATTCGCTGCTCTGGCGCTGGCGATCCTGCCGCCGCTGATTACCCAGCAGCCATTCAGCACCTGGATTTACCGGGCCTTGACCTTCCTGGTGATTTCCTGCCCCTGTGCGCTGGTCATTTCCATTCCGCTTAGTTTCTTCGGAGGCATCGGCGGCGCGTCCAAGATCGGCGTTCTGGTAAAGGGCAGCAACTATCTGGAGGCCCTGGCAAATACCGAGGTCGTGGTCTTTGATAAGACCGGCACACTGACAAAAGGCTCCTTTGCGGTCAGCGAGATCCACCCTGTCGGCATGGAGGAAGCGCAGCTTTTGGAGCTGGCTGCATACGCAGAGGATTACTCCAACCATCCGATTTCTCTTTCTATCAAGAACGCCTATGGAGAGAAAATCGACAACAGCCGGGTTTCCGATGTCCAAGAAATTGCCGGTCACGGCGTGCAGGCCGTGATTGACGGGAAAACGATTCTGGCCGGAAACACCAAGCTGATGGAGAAAGCGCATATTAAGTACACGCCGTCCTCCGCTGTCGGCACCGTGGTCTATCTGGCCTGTGACGGGAAATACGCTGGATGTATCGTCATTGAGGACGAGATCAAGGCCGATGCTCCAGCCGCAATCAAGCTGCTGAAATCTGCCGGTATCCGCAAAACGGTCATGCTGACCGGCGACGCAGACGCCGTTGGAAAGAAAGTCGCTGGACAGCTTCATCTGGATCAGGTTTATACCGAACTACTCCCGGCTGATAAGGTTGATCGTGTGGAAAGCCTGCTGAAGCAGAAAAGCGAAAAAGGTATGCTGGCCTTTGTTGGGGACGGTATCAATGACGCTCCCGTACTGGCGCGGGCCGATGTCGGTATTGCTATGGGCGGATTGGGTTCCGATGCTGCCATTGAAGCTGCTGACGTTGTTCTTATGACGGATGAACCGTCCAAAATTGCCGCTGTTATGAAGATCGCCCGTAAGACGATTCGCATCGCAAATCAGAACATTGTGTTTGCTCTGGGCGTTAAATTCCTGGTTCTGATTTTAGGTGCGCTGGGCTATGCGAATATGTGGGCGGCGGTGTTCGCGGATGTAGGCGTTTCCATTATTGCGATTCTCAATGCCATCCGCGCCATGCGGGTCAAGCTGCCGGATATGCCTGCGGGCAGCACAAATCAGGGTTAAGCGCAATAGAAATGCGCCGCAACTTTCACACGCTGCGGCGCATTTCCTTATTGTTCAGTCGGGCATGATATTTCAAACAACGCATCTATGGCATGATGCAGGAGCTTTGCCTGCGGCGTGTCCGACAGCGAATAATAAACTTCTTTTCCGTCCCTGCGGCTTGAAATGATTCCGCTCTTTTTTAATATCCGCAGATGATGTGACACAGCAGGGGCGCTCATATCCACAGCCGCCGCGAGATTACATACACATTCTTCACAATGGCACAGCAGCCATAGAATCCGCAGCCGGGTCGGATCGCCAAGCTGCTGAAATAAAAATGATATATCCTTAAACCCTTCCGCAGAGGGCATCTTATTTAAGACTTTTTCAATATTCTGTCCGTGGTTGTGGGGCAGATTGTAATGCGGCATAAAAATCAGCTCCTTCCTGTGACTATGATACTGACATAATTCTTGTCTGTCAAACAGCTTCATTATAGATTGGAGAAAAATACATGAACGAAACAGAGAAAACAACTTTTTCCGTTCCAAGCCCCGGCGAATTGGAACAATTAACCGAGCTTCACAAAGCGATGGGCGATTACACACGGATGCGGATACTTTGGTATCTGATGCAGAAAGATTCCTGCGTCAGCGAACTGGCACAAAAGATGGAGGTCACAGAATCGGCCATATCCCACCAGCTTCGTGCGCTTCGGATTGTCCGGTTAGTGCAATCACGCAAGGCCGGGAAAAACGTGATTTATTCCTTGCAGGACGAACATATCCGGTGGATTCTTGAAGAAACCTACGCTCATATTTCAGAAAGATAAAAACGCAGCCCCTGTGCTGTTTTGCAGGGGCTGCGCGGGTATTCCATTACAGCGTTTCGTAGGAAACCAACTGGCTCATCGGGATGCGCTGCTTATTGAAGCGATTGGGGTCGCCGGTTCCTTCATCGGAATAGCCGACAACCAGAATGTTGACCGGCTCCAGGTTGGCCGGGAGGTCAAATTCCTTGTGCAGAACATCGGGCTTGAAGTAGCATACCCACACCGTTCCAAGGCCCAGCTCTGTGGCCTGGAGCATCATGTGGTCGGTCAGGATGGAGGCGTCAATGTCACCGGTCTGCTTCTGATCGAAAGGCCGTACCCACGCCTTATCGTGATCGGCGCAAACAATAATAGCCAGGGGCGCACCGTAGATATTGGCCGCTTTACTGATCTTCGCAAGACCTTCCTCGCTCTGAACGGCAATCAGGCGAATCGGCTGAAGGTTGGCAGCGGTCGGGGCCACATGAGCAGCCTCCAGAATCTGCTCCAGCTTCTCAGGCTCTACCTTCGTTTCCTTGTAATCGCGTACCGACATACGCTGCTTTGCAATCGTGATAAAATCCATAATATATAGTCCTTTCAGTATTTTTATTTTGAGCATATCAAATCAACCATTGACCTAATTGTAGCACTTGAACACAAAACCGCAAGAATGCACTTTTTCGGAAGATACTTCCCAAAAAGATAGCACCTTGCGGGAAAGGAGAACCATTCTATGAAATGTCAAACCAATCAGTTTAACTGCCCCGTGGAGGCAACCCTTTCTTTGATCGGCGGCAAGTATAAGCCGTTGATCCTCTGGCATCTGATTGACCATCCATTACACTATATGGAGTTACAGCGGCTGATTCCAAACGCCACGCCGAAGATGCTTTCGCAGCAGCTTCATGATCTGGAAAACAACGGCATGATTCATCGTGAAGTAATTCCAGAAAAGCCGCCTAAGACGGTATATTCTCTTACCCCATTTGGACAGAGCATCGTCCCCATTCTGGACGCGATGTGCCAATGGGGAAACAGCTATCTGGACGGCCTGGATGTGCAGCCGCCATGCTGTCAAAGCCGCAAATAAAATGCTGGGCATAGCTGACGAAAAGCGGCTATGCCCAGCGTATATTTTCTGCTCTAAATTTGTGACTGCCGGACGTAATTGCACAGCGCGGCAAAGTCCACATGGGGATTCTTACTTACAATCTGTTGCAGACTTTCCTCGGCCTTTTGATGCAGCTTCGGCTTTTTCAGATCGTCCAAGCGGAAGAAGATATTGAGCCGCCTGCCGACAGCAAACAAAAGCCTTTCATCCGGTGGCAGGGTCAGAAAGCGGTCAATCGTAGAGAGCATTTCCTGTTTCTCCGTCCGCAGATTTCCTCTGATCTCCAGAAGCAGATTGACGATGTGTTCATTCACATAGTAACTGTCCATCTCATGTAGCTGTTGTAAGAATAGCTTTTGCTCTACAACGATTTCTTCCTCCGATTGCAGAGCAAAAGAGCCATTCCTGACAAACTCGCCCAGCTTGGACTCCGGCTTAATACCCGTGGCATGGACACGGATAAAATCTGGCTGGATGATATTCAGCGCCTTTGCTGTTTGAGCAGCATTTTCTTCAGACAGCTCCTTGCCGCCGATCCCCAGCAATATGAACTCCGACAAGATCATGTCCGCTTCTTTTGCCATGCAGCCGCTTCGGACAACAATATCCGCGTCAAAACCTTTGTTGATAAGTTTCAGTATCTGATCCGAGCCGGTTTCCATTCCGCTGTAAAGATGGTTTAGGCCCGCTTGCCGGAGCGCCTTTAGCTCTGCCGGACTTTTCCGGGTGATACTATCAGCGCGGGCATAAGAAGTGATGTACTGCATATCAGGAAAGCTCTGATTGATCGCTTCCAAGATACGGAGCAGATAATCTGTTTTCAGCACCAGGGCATCCCCGTCCTGCAAGAAGCAGGAAGTAATCTTTTTCCCCCGGTTAAGCTGGGCCTGCCGCCTAATATCTTCGATGGTTTCATCGATGGGGCGCATGGAGAAGCGCATGGATTTATAAAGCCCGCAGAAATAGCACTTGTTCCAATGGCATCCCCTTGTGACCCGGATTAGCAGGCTGTTACTTTCAGAAGGTGGACGAATAGGCCCGATTTCTATATCTTTCATGGTGGTTATCCTTTCAGTGTATTCATGTTAAGGGTAGCATTTCACGGCGGGCTTAACAAGAACGCACTTTTAGGGTAGACACTTCCCGTATGGGTAGCACCTCAAACAAAACTGGCAAGCAATGCCTGTGTTAATACACACAGGCCCGCAGGGAAGAAAATCCCTCCGTGATTTTCCTCTCCGCTTGCTTGTTGAGGGCAGCGCCCCCAAGCCCCTTTGAACACAGAATTTCATTCTGTGGCTGCGCGTTCTGCGAACGCTTTTGACCAGGACCAGCTTACCGCTGGCCGTGGTCTTTTTCTTTTTCAACATCCTGTTCTACCTCCATTTTCAGCACTCGATCTACATTTGCCTTTGCCGTTAAAAGCTCCCGCATTTCCTCACGGGAACGCCGGTACTCGGCATAGGTCTTTTTCTTTTCTTCCAGCAATTTCGCGTACTCCGTCTGCAACTCTTTGACCTTGGGAAGCTTCTTGACGCCCATCTCATCAAAGGCATTCTTAGCAGCCTGGTGGAGCAGAATTTCTTCCTCATGTTCCTCCCGGAATTTCTTAGAGTAACCCGCCTTGCGGTATGCCACATAGACCTCACGGGTCTTGGCATAATTTACGATGTGAGTACGCAGAACAGCAATCTCTGCCATGCGCTTTTCAGCCGCTTTGATCTGCGCCGAAAGTTCATTGTGATGTGCCGTGGCAGCCGTAGCCTTTTCTTCCAAAACCGCATACTCCAGCAGGTTATGCTCTGACAGGTAATTCATGGTCTGCGCCATTTGCTTCAGATTGAAAACTTTAGCCCATCGAGCATAGCCAGCACCTTTTCCGGCCTGCAATTTTGCCTGAATGTCCACCAGTAGATTGACCTTCGGCGGCTCCGGCTGCACGACGTTTTTTTTACGGGGCGTATGCTGTTTTTCTCCGGCCAGCACCGCACGAATTTCCGCTTCACTGTACCCGGCCCCCAGCTTGTCATCCATGCGGGCTACATTCTTCCAGCCGGGTGCTTTGAGCCGGATCGCTTTCCCGCGCCGGGATACCTCGCAGCCCATTTCGGAAAGCAGTTTCAGCAGCGCATCAAAGTCCGCTGGATTCTGCTCCAGCGCACGGTCAATCATTACTCGCAGCAGCTCTCGGTGAGAGGGCTTTGCCTGATCGCCCAGCCACTTGTTATAGCTCTTTCCGTGAAGTTTCGGATTCTCTACAATGGACAGTCCGTTTTCAATGCAGATGGTATCACTTAACCTGCGAACCGCCTTGGTACTGCCCCAAAAGTTTCGGAATTTCCGGTCATATTCTAAGCTGACCGATGACCAGATAATGTGATTATGAATGTGCGACTTGTCTATGTGAGTGCAGACCACAAAGGCATGATTGCCTTTGGTAAATCGCTTGGCAAATTCCACACCCAGCCGGTTAGCTTCTTCCGGAGTAATCTCGCCGGGGCGGAAGGACTGGCGCACATGATAGGCAATCACGTCATCTGCACCGCGCACTCGTCCGGTAGCGGCAATGTACTGCCGCTTTGCCAGAAGGAACTCTGCATCCGCAGTCCGGCTGTCACACGCATAGCCGGTAATGAACTTGCCGTTATCTGTTTTCTGTGGATTTGCTACATAGTCGATGATGTCACTGATTGCCCGACTTTCTGTGCGACCCTTGCCAACATGAAGCGGCATGATTCTTGTAGTTGCCATAATAGAAGGCCCTCCTCTCATAAATATTTTTTCGCTGAACTCTTTGCTTCTATCGTTGCAATAACTTTCTCCGCTGGGTATAATAAAAAAGAACATTCTACAACCTCAAAGGAGGGATTTTATGATAGAACAGCTCATTGCCGAAGCAACGGAATGTGATTTCAAAGTTGCTCTCGAAACAAAAAAGCCAAAAAGCTGGTTAAAAAGTGTCAGTGCCTTTTCCAATGGGATCGGCGGCACTCTGTTTTTCGGAGTCTCTGATGACCGGGAGCCTATTGGCTTGTCAGATGTTCAAAAGGATGCTGAAGCGATCAGCCGCTTAATCAAAGAACGTATCACACCATTACCTCAGTTTATCTTAAAACCATTACAGGAAGATGGTAAAAATCTATTAGCTCTGGAGGTTTCTCCCGGCCGCAGCACCCCATATTATTACAAGGCAGACGGAGTGATGGAAGCATATATCCGTGTTGGAAATGAAAGCGTAATTGCCCCGGATTACATTGTAAATGAACTGATCTTAAAGGGAACCAATCAGTCCTTTGACACCTTAACAACAGAAGCTGTGAAAAAGGATTACAGCTTCACACTCCTGGAGGCAACCTATCTGGAACGAACCGGCCTCCGCTTTGAGCCATCCGATTATGTTTCCTTCGGTTTGGCTGACAAAAATGGGGTCTTGACCAATGCCGGAAAGCTCATGACCGATCAGCACACAGTTTATAACTCCCGTATGTTCTGTACCCGGTGGAATGGCTTGGAAAAAGGCTCTATCTTTGATGATGCGCTGGACGATAAAGAATACGAGGGAAATTTGATTTATTTACTGAACAGCGGCAGTGAATTTATTCGCAATAATTCCAAAGTCCGTTTTGTCAAAAAGGCACAGTATCGTGTAGACAAGCCGGATTATGCGGAACGAGCTGTGACAGAGGCTCTTGTTAATGCGCTTATCCATCGTGATTATATTGTGCTTGGCAGCGAAATCCATATTGATATGTTTGATGATCGGGTGGAAATCACATCTCCGGGCGGTATGTTTGGCGGCGGCTCAATTCAGGAATACGATATTTACAGTATCCGTTCCATGCGACGAAACCCTGTGATTGCTGACCTGTTCCACCGCATGAAGTACATGGAACGCCGTGGAAGTGGCCTACGCAAAATCGTCAGTGAAACTGAAAAGCTGCCTGGATACACAGAGGCATATAAGCCAGAATTTTCCTCAACAGCGACAGATTTCAGAGTTATTTTGAAAAATGTGAATTACCATCTTAGTCAGAAAGACTTAGTCAGTGACCAAGATTGTGACCAAGTTAGTGATCAAGATAAATCACAGGACATCCTACACGCAGTCTTGGATTTTTGTATAACAGAAAAAAGCAAACAAGAAATTTGCTCGTTTATTGGTTATCGAAATCTCACTTATTTTACAAGAAAATATTTGAATCCTCTACTGGCAAGTGGCCAGCTTAAAATGACTATTCCAGATAAGCCAAACAGTCGAAAACAAAAATATATTACAGTTCGTTCCGAATAAACAGCGAAGCAGGGCATTGGGTCTCATCTCCCATTGTCCTGCTTCTTTTCATTCCAGATTATATTCACATCATTTACCCATACATCCAATCCTGGATCGCAAATTTCAAATCCTGTACCTTACCCAACAGCCAGATCGCCGCAAGCGGCAATCCCATCGGGCTAATCAAAAAAGCTATAACCAGCAAAATCGCACCATTCTGCGGGGAATAGGTAATAAGCACAGCCACGCCAAGCAGAGCAATTACCGTGCTGAGTAGACCAAGCACCAGACCAGATATGTAGATCAGCCCCGTGCAGAGCCAGACAAAAAGCGTCAACACCAAAAAGACCGGTGCAGTTACGATCATCAGCAGGCATTTCAAAATCTTCATTCCAGTTTCTCCTTCCAACGCTCCAGATGCCGTTTGCACAGGGCATCCGCTTCTCTCTCATCATCTTCCGTCAACTCCCGTCTGCCTTTGGTCAGTTCAATCTCCACATAAGTCCGGTAATCATCGGCTAAGAGGTCGAACAGTTCCTTGGGAGTATGGCACACCTCGCCAGAGCAATAGTGAAAATCTTGGTCAAATTCAACTCTTACACATCCATGGCGGCTGATATAAACTTCTATGGTCTCGTCTGCGGTCAGGTAATCCGCAAAAATCTCCAGCACCTTTTCAAAGGTCAGCATCTGTTTTCACTCCTTTGCTACGCTTCTTATTCTACTCATATTATCCGGTACGGACAGGCAAAAGACAAGGATACAGACAAAAAGAAAAAGCGGAGGAAGGTGCGGCGAAGAAACGCCGTTCCTCCCTCCGCAAATGGAGTATCTATCCCTGTTATGAAAGTTTGGAGAGTTGGGTAAGGATTTCCTTCACACCCTCCCACAGTTGTTCCTGCCGCTGGGATATATCCTCCAAGTCAGCATTATAAACCCGCCCGGTCTCATGCACTTTGCGGGTCAGCTGGTTCAAGTTGTTGCTGCTTCGGCGCATCAGGGAGACCAACTCCTTCAGCTCTGGCAGTTCCAGCTTGACCACATAACCATCCAGCGCCATTTTCCGCAGATAAGCGCTCAAATTCTCTGTCCCGTATTGCTGCATCTTTTGATGGATCAGTTCCAGTTCTTCTGCGGACACCCAAAACAGAACCGGCACATCCCGCTTGCGCTTTGCCATGGTTATCGCTCCAGCTCCCGTTTTTTCGGGGCGGCAGACTTATTGGCGGGCAGCTCCTGTTTGAGCTTATCCCGTACTGAGGGACGGGACGGTTCCAGTTTTTCTCTCTGGGTACGGCTGCGCTGCTGTTCTTCACGCACCAGATCAATAAAACCATCCAGCACAGCAGGGTGGCTGTTTAAGGCATAACCACAACGGACGGTTTCGGGATTATCATTAGGAATGGTCTTGGCCCATTCTTTGTTGCGTCGGGAGTAGCGCCCATCCCAGTCCTGAAGCTGGATCGTGTTAGACAGAACCATAGATACACGCTCCATGCCATAGGTCTCGATCACACCCTTTGCCGCATCGTGGCTGAGATACATTCCGTCGAAGTGTTCCCGCACCGCCGCTTCAATGGACTCCTTGCATTGGAGATTTACATTGTTGGAAGCTCGGTACTGCTCCAGCTCCCCATGTTCTCTCGCATAGGCAGCTGAATGGGGATAGATTGGTGTTGTTCGCAGTTCCTCTTTAGCTCTGCACACATCGTCGGCACGGTTCTCAATGCTGTCCCGGATCACATCCATATAGCCGGTCTCCAGCTTTTCAAAATAGCGGTACACATCCGCCAACGGAGAGGGAGATTCCAAAAGTGCCTGTGCCTGGGTGTCGGTCAACTCCAGTTCCTCCATTGCCATCACGATGTCCTCGCGGATGGTGTACTCATAGGCATGGTTTAAGACTTCTTCCGGGGGCTGGCTTTTCAGCCAGTCCCGGAACTTGTCCTGTTCAGCAGTCATCTTTTCATAAAGGGCTGTATTCAGATTGTTGGTATTCATGTTATCGCACCTCCTCATGCTGTTTTGGTTTCTTGTCTGTACTGCGGGGTTGCACCGGGCGTTTTAGGTTATCCAGCACCGAAGGCCGTGTGCTTTTGGCAACAACAGACTCGGTGTGTGCCTGCCCCTTTCCGTCGATGTTGAGCAGGGTATCCAACTCCACCAGACGGGCGTTTTTGCTTCTCAGTTCTTCTTCATAAAGGAATGGCTTTCCGACTTCCTCCTTTGCGGCAGCCTGCTGCTGATAGAGGTTATCCAGCTGGGCCTTTGCCGCCTCCAGACGCTGGGGCATCTGGGCGAGGGCATTGTCGATACGGGTAAGATTTCCGCGAGGGTCTGTACCAAGGGTTGCCCGGTGGGTCATCTGTCCTTTCAGCAGGAGCGTATACTCCTGTTTCCAAGCGGAAAATTCCACGGATATGGCATAGCCCCGGTAGCTGCCGATCTGCACCGGATCGGAGGTTTTGACCTCCTTGCAGGCATCCAAAAGGGCTGCGCCGGCGTTCTCCTTATCGGTCAGCAGATCACCCCGGATTTCCATACCAGCAAAACCGTCCTCCGGGTGCGGGTGCGCTGCCAAAACCTCCAGATCGGATTCAAAGCCCTTGATAAAGCCTTTGTGCTTTTCAATCTCCTCCGGGAAGTATTTGAGCAGCTGGTCCTCCAGACGATATTGCTTGCTCTGGTGGTCGGCTTTCATCAGCTTCAGGCGGGATACCTCCACATCCAAATCCATACGCTCTTTGATACGGGGGTCTCCGGCACACAAAGCCTTGATCTCTGCAAAACTGAGGGCGGTTTCATCCACATCATCGCAGGAGCGCACCGGCGATTTAGAAGTCATGATCTGACTGATGAATTTTTGCTTATTCTCCACCGTCTGCCAGAGGTATGCGTCAAAGGTTCCTTCGGTCACATAGCGGTACACATGGACAAGAGGATTCTGGTTGCCCTGGCGCTCGATACGGCCCTTGCGCTGGGCAAGGTCTCCCGGTCTCCACGGACAGTCCAGGTCATGAAGTGCCACCAGACGGTCCTGCACATTGGTGCCTGCGCCCATCTTGGCGGTGCTGCCCAAAAGGACACGCACCTGGCCGGTACGGACTTTAGAGAACAGCTCCTTTTTCCGCACTTCGGTATTGGCTTCATGGATAAAAGCGATCTGGTCGGCAGGCATTCCCTGAGCAATGAGTTTCTGACGAATATCGTCATATACCGTAAAGACCGGTTCCTGCTCCGGCAGAGGCACAGCGCCTTCCAATGCGTGAAGCAGTGGATTATCCAGCGTTTTCGCCGCCTTGCTTGCAGGAGCTTTTGCCTGCGGTGTAGAAAGTGGCGATAGGTAAGATTTTGATGTTATCTCCAACTTTTCCCCCGCCCTAAACCGTGCATGAACCTTTCAGCTCACACGGCTTGCCATCAAGGGCAAATTGATTTACATTTTAACAACTCTCAACATGAACAAGACTTCTGAGCTTATCAACTTTGGTTTTCTGTTTCGGAGTGAGGTTTAAGGAATCCGTAAGCCTTGCAATAGTGTCGGTATCGGTAGCGTGAATAAGCCTGTGGGCATTTCCGCATAACAAAATCAGATTTTGGTATGCATCTGTGCCTCCGTTGCAACGTGGGACTTTGTGGTGACAGAAAATATCTCCAATCATCAGCTTCGCCCCGGTTACGGCACATTTACCCATTTGAGCCGAGTATAGTGACAATCTGTTGTCGTTATACTCTATGGTGGCATTCCAGACCGGGTTTCGCATCAGATAATGCAGAATCTCCATATCAACTGCTTCCAGTTGTTTATGAATCATTGCCCTACCTTCTGCGGTGTACGAGTTCACACCACGTTTTCGCTGAATGGGATGCCTGTGCTTGACATAGCCTATTGGCGCAAGCGCAATTCCTCCTACATATCGCAACTGCTTACTTTTTCCGTACCGTTCCTTAATCACGTTTGCTATATGGCACGGAATCCGATTCTTTTCAACCTCTGCTGCCGTTTTTAACCGCTGTCGAAATCTTGTTTTCTGGCTCTTTTGGGCTGAAAAGGCTAATCCTCTGAAATCCTTGCTGACCTTGGTCGCCATGCTGTAGTAGTCATGGACACCGAGTACAAAGGCATTGTATTTCGCAATTTCCTCATATTCGGAATGTGCCGCATTCTTCGGGTACTGAATCGCATGGGTCAGTTCCGCAAGGTTGTCTTTAATTTTCTTAATGGATTTCTCTCTGACATGGCTCTCTACAGCAAATTTGGTTTGTCCCTGTTTGGTTTTACCCCTGGGAATCACTTTCAGTCTGAATCCCAGAAAATCGGAATAGTCCTCTTTCAGGCTGATTACCTTGGACTTCTCCGGGCTTATATCCAGACCGAGACGCTCTTTCAGCCAGTCCTTTGTTGCATGGAACAGCTTGACCGCATTAGGATAGCTGCTGGTAAATATTTTGAAATCATCTGCATATCGGACACAGGTTATTTCTTTCAATCCGCTTCTACGCAGGGACGCATACTTATTACCATGATTGGGGCTGCCATTGCGGTTAGGCGTTTGCTTGAACGGATATTGTGTTGGAATGTTTTCCCATTGGCTTGCCAACCACCAGTCCAGTTCATTTAGCACAATGTTTGACAGAAGCGGAGAGATGACACCGCCCTGCGGTGTCCCTTTCTCTGGAAACCCAATTCCTGCCACTTCCGCTTTCAGCATTGCAGATATAATAGAAATCAGCTTTTTGTCACATATTCCAAGTGTCCACAGTTGTTTTAGCAGCTTGCCATGGCTCACATTATCGAAGAATCCCTTAATGTCAATGTCAACTACATAATGCAGATGGCTTAGCTGCATATTTTTATGGACTTGAGAAATTGCGTGCTGCTGGCTTCTGTTTGGCCTGAATCCGTAGCTGTGGTCATGGAATTTTGCTTCACAAATTGGCTCTAAAACCTGTAGAACACATTGCTGAACAAGTCTGTCCATAATGGTCGGTATCCCCAACGGTCTTGTCTTACCATTGTCCTTTGGTATCTCTACTCGGCGAACACTTTGGGGGACATACCAACTGAATTTCCGTTGTACAAGCACAACGAGCTTTTCTTCAGAGAGCTTTTCTAAGTGCTGTATGGTCTTGCCATCTGTGCCTGCTGTTTTGCTTCCTTTATTCTTCTTGATGTTCCGGTATGCCAATTTGATATTTTCCGGCAGGGTGATAATTTCCACCAGCTTGGTGAACATCTTGCCATCCATACTTTCGGCATACAGCTTATCTTGAATTTTCTGGAAATCGTAATATTCAGCATGGCGCAGTTTCGATTTCTTCAAAGCCTTTTTCTTTGTTGCCATAGTCGGTCATCACTCACTTTCGTGGGCTTAACCTTTCTTAGTCCTACTCGAACCTATGCGTGTTTGTTAATAATGATATTTTCAATTTACTCTTGACTACAGCCCGTCCCTCCACCGCTTACTTTTTTCACGGCTTCTAAATTCAACCATCGCTGACTGAATACGGTACCATGGCTGCACCTTCCTCCCGGATTAAGAAAAGTTATACTGCACCTTCATTCCTGACGACACAGATTTCCTTTTCATGCTTCATAGCGTGCAATCGCTCCACATCCGGGACTTTCTACGTTCCGATATTCCTATCTGTACATGATGCCCTTAGACTATCCTTTTGGCCAGTATGCTGGATAGCACCTGTAATGCTATAGGGAATTTCATTGCGACCGCCTTACTTTACCCCACATACACCATTTTCATGGCAACGGCATTTCTACCGTTCTTTCTTCTTGACCCATACATTCGGACTTTCGTCAGTGGTTGTCAGCCACATTCTTGTCATAGGCATTTTATAGACCCCCGACCTATAGACCGCACTATCCACCTCTGGACAGCTTTCCACATCTGCCTTACGGCTCTGTTTGGACGGTTCTCAGCCGACTTCAACGTGCTGTGTCAGCGCAGGATATTGCACTCCTTTGCTTCCAACGTAGTATCAGGTGAGCGTTTCAGGGCGTTACCCCATCATTCCACTCTTCAGAATATCAGTTAGGGAAAACTCTGTTTTCCCCGCTACTTTTACCTCCTTACAGGCTTTCGCCCACATAAAGTTTATTTGTAGCAACGTATCGCTACACTGTCGCAGAACACC
>ENA-OPVU01001177-OPVU01001177.1-human-gut-metagenome-genome-assembly--contig:-NODE-1177-length-14270-cov-1.502568_pt1 | contig 14270 bp, 17 predicted proteins | sample MGYA00241497_ERZ501986 | MGnify/ENA primary metagenome ERZ501986 (study PRJEB25962, sample SAMEA2042995) | human gut metagenome | biome: human gut; feature: human-associated habitat; material: faeces...
TATCTTTAAATCGTTCCAATACCATTTCAGCTTTTTCGCTAGAAGAATAAGTAGCCATCGTGACATTATCATCACTTCCAATAGCACGGCAGTAAATAACCTCTTCCTGTCTCCAAACACAACACATATCGTATGGCATATCAATTGTTCCGTTTTGGCTTATAATTCTCATGATTATTTTTCCTCCACTTCTTTAAATTCTCCATCTACTAATTCATAGAATGTATCTTCTTTAATCCGCTCTCCGTCTACATATTCCGTCTTGACGAATTTAGGAATCCAAACGTGAAAGCCTTTTTTATCTTTATCATCCGTTCTTGCCCATTCAGCAAGCGTTATCCAGCTACCTTTTTTAGCTTTTGCCTGCGACTGATAGCCTGCTGCCATAACGACTGAATGTTTTCCTTTTGATGTAATCTTTGCGGAATCTCCACTACTGCCAATCTGTGCGTAATCTCCACTACTGCCAATCTTTGCGGAATATCCACTACTGCCAATCTGTGCGTAATTATTGCTATTGTCATTCTCTATACCATTTTCAATTTCCTCAATCTTTGTTTTCTCGATAGTAAAATCTATACAAGCCTTAATAAAACCTTTTAAGCCCAACTTTGCCTTAATATGAAGTTTGTTAGTTGCACTTTTATTTTCCTGTTTGAAAACATCTCCAAGTGGCTCAACTTCTGCAAATTCTAAAATCTCCCCATTTTCATTTACAAGTGGGTAATAGTCCAACACATCAAATGGGTTTTCGCAGTAGTGCATAACCCCGGCTTCACATATTTTATTTCCGCTTTCTTCGTATGTTGTGTTTTCTTCGTACTGCTTACCATTGCAAGTAAAATCTGTGTTAAATGCTTTATACGCCATAATTATTCCTCTCTTTCTTTTAACCAATTTCCTCAATTTCAACAACAACTCTAGGGTTTGAAGTATCTACCATTGTATGAAACTCCGAATCAAGAACATCATCCCATCCGTCATTTCTAATCACTTTTGCTAACTGCAATGCATCCAAAAATGATTTTTCTACCGCACTGCAAAGATTGCCTCTGTCGTGTCTTTTATTACTTGGAAATATCCAAAACACACAACGTATAGGCTTTTTAATTTTAACGCCTTTAAGAGTACGTTTAATGGCTTTCAGGCATATATCATCGTTTGCTTTCTTTACTGGATTGTGGTACTTTTTCAATCTTTGATTGTAAATTCTTCCACCAAGCAATTCATTTAACCCTTTAAGCGGAAACTTTTTCTTATTGTTTTTTATAGTTACGCAATAAGTCACTTTTTATCTCCTTTCTCTTCTTTGCTCTCTTGTTTTTTTTCTTTTTCAGCTTCTTTCAAAAGTTCCGTTACCTGCGATGCAGTTTTTGGTTGTTCAAACCAATCAGAAACAACTGTCTCTTTCTGCTTTAATCCGTTGTAAATACCGATATACTCTGTCAATTCATCATCGTTGATACTCTCAACTGTATGATTAAGACGCTTTTCCAACATTTCTTTAGTTACGCCCAACTTAGCAAATCCAGTAATCATATTCTTTACCTTGTCAATCAAAGGAATATCATTTTGCCCGGCAATCGTTTTCTTACATTCCTTAATACAATCCTCAACTAAATCTGGAGGAAGAATTGCAAGGATTCTACTTCTTAAACGTCTTGCACCATCATTGGCTGTCCTTTCGTAAATATCACGCTGACTAGTAAGTTTTCTGTTACCCTGCTTTGTCTCCATTACGTGTTCAACAGTAAAGTTCTGGCTAGAAACTGTATTGTTTTCTAAGTCCCAACAATACGCCTGCATTTCGGACTTTCCTTTTTCATGGGACATTTCCTTGATTCCATATTCAAGATTGCCGTAGCATCGTGCCATTTCCTCTGCAAATCTGATTGTTACTCCTGTTACCGTCTGACCGCCACGTGGATAACTGAAAAACGCTTTGTCGGCAAAACCTTTTCTTTGACACGCTTCAATCGCACTTGCATATGATTTTGTGTAATCTCTCGGAAACTGTTTTGCCATAATCAATTTCCCCTGTGCTTCTGCAATAGCACGATTACTTTCTACTGCTACTGTTCCTTGGTTAATGTTATTAAAACTTCCACCAACCGATTGATTGTTTCTTACTGATACTTCATTTGACATTACCATTCATCCTCTCTTTCCGTATCGTTAGATACTTTCTTAAAATTTTTCAAAACACATTCTGAACATAATTCGTTTCCGTCATACAGATATAATTTGTTTGGCTCATGCTCTTCACCACAATTATCACAATACCAGTGTGGGTTGTTTCTATACTTGCAAGCAGAACCTACACATGGATAACTTTCTGTAGCACATCCAACGCAATCATTTTCGTATCTTTTCATATTCACACCTCATACTGTTTCTGCAACCAGTTCGGCAATCCAAGACTGTTTACTTCATCTTTCATATATCCGTACCAGTTACCAGTTTCTGAACATTCTTTATAGAGATTTAAGTATTCCCTAAACATATCAGCACCAGAACGCATATAATATTCATTTGGTTCCATAATATTTACGCAGTATGGAGCAGTTTTCTCTTGTGCGATAAAAACTACAGTATGCTCAACACCAAGTATTTCATCAAGAATGTGTTTGTAATATGCCATCTGCATATCATACATAAATTTGATTGAATCACGCATAAATACATCTGTGCTAGCGTCATTGCATGTTTTGTAGTCAATCAAAAAGTGTGTTCCTGCTACTTCTGTAAGACAATCTGGTCTGCATTTCATAGTAATTCCTGTTTCTGAATCTTCCGTAAAATACGAAAGTTCCTTTTTGCCAGTTAAAAGAGTTCTTGCAAATGAATTACTATACAAGACGTAATGCATATCTTTTATTTGTTGAAAATCATCCAATGAAACAATGTCTTTTCCCTCGTTTTGGTCTTGGAATAAAAGCCACTTCGCTTTTCCATCTTTTGTTCGTCTGTCTATTTCTGGTGCTACGGCAAACTCTTTGTAAAAATCATCTTTTTCCAAAATGTATTTGTGAACCGCCCTACCAAAAAGCAATGATGGCGTATCTTCTTCCGGATTGTCTTTCCAGTATCGAAAATGTGCCGGTGATTTAGCCATTTTTTTCAAATCGGAAGAACTAACTCCATCCATAGCACGATATTCTTTGTTTGGAATCAAGATTCCATTTTTTCTTTCATCCACTTCTTATATTTCTCCTTTCTTTCATTTGCCATATCATAAGCAAGTTCAGTTCCAAGGATAAACAAAATATCAGTAACGGAAGCATATTCTTCATTCATAGCAGTTTCGACAGCAACATTTACTCTTTCTTCCAATTTTATAAGTTCTTCAAACCTCTTCTGCGGTATTTGAATCATTGCTTTCCTCATCCTCATTCTCCTTTCCGATTTCTTTGACTTTTGAAACTGATACTTCAAAAGCGGTTTTTACTGCTACTGTGCCATCGTCCATCTGCTTGTGATATTCACGGCTCTGCAATCTTCCGATAATTTCCAGATGAGTACCTACATCGCATTTTGAAACGTATGTAGCATATCTCCCCCATGCTATGCATGGAATATAGTCGGAGCCGTATTGTCGGTTGCTTGCGACAATGACATCACATACTCTTCTATTGGAAGCAGATGTGCGCCGTAAATTAGGTTGAATACAAATATGCGCATCCATTTTTACTTCATTTACGTCCGGCAATGAATTTACCTCTCCGCCGCACATGGCATCCTGCACAAATACATAAATGTGCTTATGATTTTTTCTATTGATAGTCCGAATTTCTCCTTGGACTTCAATCTTTTCGTGTTCTATAATCGAACACTTTTCCAGAATAATCTCTGGAACCAAGCAGATTAGAATATCCTCTTTCTTGCTTTTTCTTTCGCTTTTTAAGCGAAATTCATAAAAATTCTCACCATGCGACGAATGAGAGAATTTAATCTTACTCGCCACGGTACCTCTTAATAAAATTGTATTCATCTTGACTTTTCACTCCTTATTTGATAAAATGAGCGCAAATAACACATAGTTATTTACTACTGGAATAGCACCCTTGACCGCAAATCAAACTGCTATTCCTTTTCTTTTTTGTATGTTCCCGGTTCATTTGCATAAAACTCTCCGTCTTTCACATAAATTGCACCAAGTTCAATTAAATTTGCAATCAATTCTGGTGTTGCCGGTTTAGCATCTGTCTTAATCATTCAATCATCCTTTCCTAATATAAATACTGTTCTTCTTTGCACTCCGAATCTCTCTGTGTCTGCATGAGATTCAAAGTATATGTCAATTCGATTCCCCTTTATCGCACCGCCGCAGTCCTCGGCTATAAATGTTCCAAGACCTTTGATTTTAACCTTTGTTCCATACGGTATGACTTTAGGGTCAACCGCTATTGTTCTTCCCTGCTTTGGTATCTTGCCAGTAGAAGTTATCTTTCCGTACCCCTCTGAACAATCGCAACAAGGACAATATGCAGTTATCAAGAATCGAACGCCTTTCCTTTCCTTGTGTTTCTTCTTTGACTTTTTCTTTTGCTTTATGTGTTTTGCGGATTCCAAAGAACTGTTCGTATTTGCATTTGGAATCACATTTACCTGCGGTTCTTCTGTTTTTATAAATAACGTATCTTCTTGTGCATATTCCGGCTCGTAAGCGTATACGTCCTTAAATCCGCTTGCCACCGTTATAATAAGAAGAAATGTCAGAACCGCCAATATCATCTTCTGAATAATAGGCTCACTCCCTTTCTTCCAAAAGCAGACGGAATGTTTCTTTTCCTTTTGGAGTGACATACATCTGCTGTCCTGTCCAACCGTTCTGCTCGTTGTGCTTGTCCTTTAAGACAAACAAGCCGTTTCCGCTCTCTGCGTATTTGGCATATGGACGCAATTTTCTATGTTTCCCCTGTCTGAAAACATATCCTTTTTCAATAAGGAAAGAAACAAATGCTTTTTCTCCAACACCAAGTTCCTTTGCGGTGTCACGGATGTTGGTATTCAATTTCTTATCTACCAAAGCGTCAAAGTAATTTGCCTTTGGTGTCATTTCCTCAATCTGCTTGTCCTTTTGGGTTATGATGTTCTGCGCCACAACTAATGCGTTGGCTACAATCTGTTCTGGAGTAAGATTCTCCTGATTGGCAATGTAACCGCCATTCTTGCGGATAGATGGAAGCACTTCGCCAGTTACCCACTTGCGAAACTTCTTTGCATTCGGCTTATCACTACGAAGAATAACCGCATACAATCCGCTTTCGGTAACAAAGTTTGTTTCCCCTCTTTTACTGCCTAAGTCAAACTTAGTCACTTCATCATCTTCCAATCTTGAAGCAACCATTGTTGGATTTTTCATGTCTAAAGCCTTGCAAATATCCATAAGGCAAAACATAGGCTCATTATCCTTTGTAATGGTACGGATTTTTCCAAACTCTGAATTTTCAAAAATCTGTAAATCGTTCATGTCTACTCCTTTCTTTACTCAATAAAATAGGAAATTTCTACACCAAAGTAATTCGAAATCTTAATCAGTTTATCCGTCTTTGGCATTGATTTCCCAGATTTCCAATCCGAAAAAGTACTTCTAGCCAATCCGAGTTCATCAGCCAATTTATAAAAGGTAATGTTTCTCGAATTAACAAGCAATTCTAACTTTTTAAAACTTTTCTTTCTATTTCCCTTGTCCAAAATCTCATCTCCTTTCTTGACTTGCGTTAGGATTTTCGTTATAATAAATAAGCCATTTTAGGTAAATTCATCTTAGGAGGTGTATACCTTGAAAGCAATTTTGAATTTGCCTGTTCCGCATTTGCAAGGTCGCAATCGTGAAGCCACAGCACGTTAAAATGGAGTGAAATGTAACATCAAGTGTAGCGTAGCCGAACAGAGAAGTTCGTTAAAAACTCGAGGTTGACATTCCGATATTTGTCACACTACACCGCTTGTTCCTTGCAATCTGCCAACTAATGGCAATAAATTATGCTGAACCCAAACTGCATAAGTGGCAGAGTGCTTTAAGAAGCATTGGTGTCGTACAATGCGTCGAAAGACTGCAAAGTGCATACGGTATAAAAATTGGGGTAAAAGACTGTTAGTGACGGCACACTAACAGTCTTTTTACCGAAAATCCTTTTTAGTTGTTCGATTTTCACAACTATGTCTTGATAAAAGTTAGAAAATCGTATATACTATGAATTGTGCAAAAAACATAATATAAATTTCTCAATTTTGAATTGGTTGAGATTTCCTAACTTGTTTTTATAATACATTAGGGAGTCTTGTTTGTCAACCCTAAAAGTTGAGAAATTGCAACTTTTTTTGATAAGGAGATTTTCTATGTACGAAAGATACTGTAAATTAAGAGATTTAAAAGGTTTAAATGATGCAAAAGTAGCAAGATATTGTGATTTTCCCAAAAGTACATTTTCCGATTGGAAAAAGGGTAAAAGTGAGCCTAAAATTTCAAAAATTAGAAAAATTGCAGAATGCTTAGATTGCTCTATTGATTATTTGGTTAATGGAAAAGATAAAACATATTCAGAAGAAGATGCCCTTTTGGACGCTCATATTTCAGAAGATGTAGAACTAAAAGAAGCCATTAAGAAATATTATACCCTCGATGAGAAAGCCAGAAAATATATTTTAGAGGGAATTGACCTGCTTTGGAGAGCAAACAAAACTGATACTAAATAATGATACCATTCATTATTGTATAAATAAAAAAGATTGGAGATGTGTTTTATGAAGAAACTATTAACAGTAGTAACAACGCTAGTGCTTACTATTTCAGTATGCGTTCCAACAATTTCAAAAGCCGCTATACCGGCAAGGACAATGGGAATATTTTCAGAGTTTGCAGACGGATTCAAAGAGGGATGGTCTGGCAAGAGCCATCAAAGAAAAAATATAAGAAAATGTGTAAATCCTACAATTATTCCAAATTGAAAAAAGGTAAGTACAAGGGAAAGAAAATAAAAATCAAGGGCAAAATAGAAAATGTAAAGGAAGATACATTAGATAGTGACTTGACCGTAATCGTAAAGTCTGGTGGAAAATACTATGAAGTATACATGAGCCAAGGCTACCAAGAATATTCTGGCTACAGAAGAGGGAAAACGATTTCTGTCTGGGGAACTGTAAGAAGAACCGCTTATTATGTTGTAAAGAGAGATGGAAAGAAAAACAAAAAAATGACAATACCATCTATCAAATCTAGATACGATAAACTGTCATAAAAAAACGGAGTAGGGTTTTTATCCTACTCCATTTCATTATACCTTATAAGTATTACCTTTTAATCTTTCTTTTTCTGCAATGTACCCGTAGTAATATCTCAACGAATCTACGTTTTTCATCTTGGAAATAAGTTTCTTTAATTTTCTTCTATGTTTCCTGCGTTCTCCTATCATAAATCTCCTCCTAGCATATAATTGTAGGGAAAGGGGAATTTGCAACCCCTCTCCCAAACCGAAACTTGATTACATGGGATTGCCATGTAATATATTATATGTAGGATTCAAAAATATTATTCATCCTTTTCTGATTTTTCCTCTTTTTCTGCCAACTGCGCTTTTAATCGCTCGTTTTCTTCCTGCAAGGCAAAAGCCTTAAACTCCGTCTTTGCAAGCAGAACCTTAAGTTCTGCGATTTCAGCAGACAATTTCTTCTCCACGTAGTCAATGATTGTGATTTTGTTTTCATCCATTTCTTTTTACCTCCTAAATTTTGAATTATTTATTGTAACACTGGGAATATTGCTATTCCGTTCAGTGTATCATTGGTTATGTCGTTATACTGTGCATTAACTGCTAGGTTTCCAGTATTAGCATTAAAAGCCACTCTAACACACTCACCTCTACCAGTTACCATGTTGTGATACTGGACAACATCTGCTGCACCGGAATCACCCGGCATTAACTCTGTTTGAACAAAGCTCGCCCAAGCGGATGCCGAAGCAATTGGATAGTTGCGAAATACTACGGCTTTGAACAATCCACCATTCATGGTAATGCCATATAAGATAGTTGAACTCGGCGTCGTTGTTGTTACACTCGAACAATGCTTCTCAAAAGCAACATTGGCATTTAATGTAGTGGTTCCAGCCCCATTAACTCTACCAATTGATACACTTCCCCCATAGCTGTTTAAATATAAAGTTGTCGCAGCATTGTTCTTGTCAACTGCTTGAATCGTTCTTTGTCCGAGGTTCATGTGGTTTCCAGTATTAGACGAAATTTGTAAGTCGTAATTCGTCAGTGATGCATTATGATTAGAGCGTATTTTAAGGGGGGAATCGACCCTAAATGGAAGTTCTTCCGAAGGTTTTCCATTTTCATATTTAGTATGACTTAGATATCCCGATCCATAAGCGGTTTCAAATTCCACTAATCCATTCGCATTTAATTGAGATATTGTTATATTTCCGCCAGATGACTTAGCAAACTCCGTTCTAAACCATGATTGTTTTATATTTGAATTATTTAAAAACATATACTGGTCTATTGTTAATGTGTTATCAAAAATTGATTCATAAATAACTTTTGTACTGTTATCTTTCCATATTTGGCCAGTTACTTTAAATGAAGGAATACCATTGCTTGATATGTCTAATTCATATGAATCTTGCTTTTCGGAAGCTTCACTGCTACTTTTCGTGTATGCTTTTGATATTCCATCTTCCTTTATATTAAATCCACCAATCAAACCGTTATCTATCTCTGCATTTGCACCTTTTAATGTTGCACCAGTGATTGTTCCGGTTGCCGTCACGTCTTGCGAAAATATTTTTTTAATAACAGCAGAATCCGCAAAAACCTTTTCAACATCAAGTTCATTTGCTGTTATGCTTTTTGCTACGATTTTATCTGCATTTACGGTCCGGTCAGTAAGTATATATCCATCCAAAGTATCAACTGTTTTACTTTGAAGTTCTCCTAAATTATTCAGCGAATAAAGCAATCCATTTTCGCCTTTTAGCAATATTCTGTCTGCCACTAAGGTTCCGGCCGTAATGTTTGCGGCGTTGACTTCAACACTATCTAAGAAACCAGTGATATGTCCTTCTACGATTGTTGCTCTATCAATAAGACCAACTTCTGTAAATAATGTAGCAATATCCGCAACTTCAATATTGGATAATTTGATGTTTGCATATTTTAAATCTGCACTCTCTGCTGACAAATAGCCTAAGTCTGCTACCTTTGCACTAAGGTTTTCTGTAGTGATAGCCTTTGAGGACAATGTATCTATCTTCCCATCTACCGCTTTAAGACTTTCTATGGTGGCAAATTTAACGTCTGCCGATTCAGCCGACAAATACCCTAAGGTAGCAACTTTGGCTTCCAAATTGTCCGTTGTAATTGCTTTGGCTGTAAGGGTGTCTATCTTTCCATCTACTGCTCGCAGTGATGTAATAGTTGCATATGTCAAATCAGCATTTTCGGCAGTAATATATCCAAACTCACCGATAGTTGCTTTCAGATTTTCAATATACGCATTATCTGCCGTTAAATCCGTAATAAAAGATTTCGACACCTTTTCCCATTCAATCGTAGCATCCGCAATCTTTGCGTTGGTGATTGTAGAATCCTTAATCTTGCTATTCTCAATCGTGGAATCCGCAATTTTACTATTTGTAATAACTCCATCCTTGAAAATAGCACCAAGGATTGTACTAGTAACCGTTCCGCTTGCCTGCGCCATTGTTCCACTATTGTAACTATTTGAACCACTGCTACCAACTGACGATGAGTTTGATTCCTGCACTTCACACGGTGACGTAATCTCTGCATAAAACCCACCGTCGTAGTGCAGCGTCATTTCTCCGACAAGCACATACTTCTTAACTCCGTCATAGTCCTCGAACGTAAGCATTTCACCAACCGACATAAGAGGATGCCAGTACATTGTTTCGATACTCGCTTTATGGTAAACAAACGCCTTGTTCAAAAAGGATAACCCTGTTTTCCACTGCATTGGCGTAACTTGTCCTAAATACGTATGAACCGTATTTCTGTCAAGCGTTTCGTATAATATCCAAGGTGTTTCAATCGTCACTGGATAATTCTCTACATTCGATACACTGCTTGCCTTGTCATTCAATACGACCGTGGATTCACCCTCGTAATATCCAAATCCAACATAGTCACTGTTTGTCTCGTAAAAGTACCAATTATTAGCCTTTACAGATACGTTGTTTGGACACATAAGGTTGTTTCCGAAAATCGCATTAGAATCATAGGTATCTCCATTAAATATAGGTCTGTAATTGTTATCTGCTTGCAACTCTGGTAACTGCTTAATATAAAAAGCACCGTTTTTTTCAATCACATTTGCACGTAACAAAACTGCTATACCAGACAACAAATCTCTCCATGTGATTCTGCTTTCCCAATCCCAATCGTAACCATCCTCATCATTGTCTGCAAAATTTGATAACATAGGAATCATCAAATGGTACAACTTATATTGTTTGATTGACGATAAAACATCTTTCCAATTATCAATGTATAGCGGACATCCTGTGACACGCAAAAAGTCTTGCGGCAAATACTCCCAATAATAAACGTCGTCACGTGTGTAGATAAACTGCAATTGGCTAGGTACGTATTTTTCTTCCAATTCCGTTTTGTGATATTCGTTTAGCGAACTAATGACGATTTCTGCTCTATCCATGTATTCGCTCATTAAACCGTTTCCAGTAAATGAAACAGTATCACCGTTGTATGTTGGATTTTCTTTTACAACAAATCTTCCGATAGGTACCGGATATGCAAATTCATTTCCTATAAGAATCCATGCATTTACAATAGTTCCTTTTAATGTATTATCGTAATACGTCTTTGCAATAAGGGCATCCGTAAAATCGTTATTTTCTGCATACATTTCACAACTCATAGTAGGGCTATAAGTAGAGCCATAACTGGCAAATGAATCACTAACACAACCTTGCGATATACTTACAGATATTAGCGTTTCTTTTCCTCTTGTGCTTACACTATCCGAATTTCCTGTGCTTATACTCAAATATAATTCTGTTGTTATGTCAGTATAGGAAACTGCACAGTCTCCAGTAATATCTGTTTCATCTTCTGTGCAGAACACGTACCAAGACATATACCTATAATCATCCGAAATCATCATGCTTTTACAATCAATCGTATTTACGCCACGTTTATACACACTTCCGTTATTGATAGCGTATTTTACATAGTAATGAGTTCCGTTATAGTCAAAATCCAAAAAAGACAAACTAAACGAATCTCCGATATTTACATCTTTTACATGTGAATCATATTTCAATGTATATGTAGGGTCGCTTTCCAAAACATAAAAGACTTTTGCTGTATAACTCATCGCTCCACCGCCTGTATCTGTATGCTAGACCAAATAAACTTTCCATTAAGGAAAGTCATTGCGTCAAAACTAGGGTTTCCAAAATAAAACTGCTTTGTTTCTTTTTCTCCTTTTTCATTGGTGAACTGTATGTAGCCGTACCGGTTTGATAAATCATCCGGGTCTGCGTACTTCATCAACTTCTTGATTTCGCTTGGCGTCAAATTTGCCGGAAATGCCATGTCAAGCGTTACTTTCTTTGCAACTATCTTTCCGTTGTAAAGTGCTTTTGAACTTCTTCCTGCTTTTGCGTTCCACACTTTTTCTCGTGAGATTTTCCAACCCTCATATTTTGGTGTTGGCATATCTTCTAAACTGTCCTTAGTCCAACCAAACTTCAACGTAAATGCCATATGACACCTCCTAACTTTTTCACATAAAAAAGAGACCCATTTGCATGAGCCTCTTTCTTTAAGCCATGTTCCAAGAAATTCCTTTGTTCTTGGAGATTTTCTTTGCGTTGTTCATAATTGCCGTTGTTACTTTTGTTCCGTCAAGGTAAACATCACCGCCACCGACATTTGCATTTGATAATTCCTCTTTGATTGCCGCCTTTGTAGCCGCATAAACAGCCGGTGCAACCGCTTCGGAAATACCGGTCGTAATCTGTTTGTTATTTGCAACAACGGACTTACCATTGTCGAATTTACCCATCATTTCGCCGTGACTTGCACGGAACCATCCATCTTCCGGAAATCCACCGTTAGCATAAGTCTCGTAATTCAATCCGTACTTTTTCAGCATTTTGATTAGTGATTTTTCTGCATGACTTACGAATATCTGTCCTTGCTGACCTATTGTCACTCTGTTTTTGGCATTATTTATAGCAGCAGTCAATTTTCCGTAATTTACTTTTCTTCCATCCATTGACTTGACAGATGATTTCAGCTTACCTTCCGTCACATTGTTAATCGAAGCATTGACATTTAATGAAAACTTTTTCTGTTGCAACTGTGTTTTAACTGCGTTATACCAACCTTTACGAAGTTTAGGGTCAATATTTACATTTATGTCACGATTTTTCATGGTTTTCATCGCAATCTGCAAATCACCAAACGTCTTTATATCCCAACCTTTAATTCCAGCCGTAATTGTTACTGTTTTGCTATTTACGCTATCTACTTTCCCCTGCAAACTATCAACATCATCACCACCAGAGGTTTCAGCCTTAACCTTTACTGATTTTGGTTTCAAGGAATCAATTTTCTTTTTCAATGCGTCTGTTGACTTGTAGTTCTTATCTGTTATCTTTTTGTAATCTTCCCATGAAATAGTACCATTATCAAGACTTGTTTTTAGCGTTTCCATGTAGTCCGCTTGGTCTTGTGTACTTACTCCAAGTTTATCCATCTTCTTTTTCAAATTGCTCGTCTGTTGCTTAAATTCTTTCGTCTTGCTAGATTGCTTAGGAAGTTCAATACCATATTTTTTCAGCACTTTCCTAAACTCATCCATAGTTCCATATGCTTTTCCTGCGATTTTTTCATAGTCAGCATAACTTATTTTCCCATCTTTATATGCTTTCGATAATTTTTTAATTATCGTTGTTTGTAATGAGGCACCAATATTTATCTGGTCCATATGAACTTTAGTCAAATTATTCAGCGATTTTGTGCTTTTCCCGGAAGTCTCATCGTTTAGTATTTTATTCATCTCTTTTACAATACCAGCAACATTAGTTGTTTTATTTTTCAGCATTTTTTCAAAAGATGTTATATATGAACTAACCTTATCTTTTCCCAAACCTTTTTCTATTGCAGAATCAGTAAATTTTTTTAACTGTCTCTTATATTCTGCATAATCGTTTTCAGAGATTCCAAGTTTCAATGATTGCTTTTGTACGGTTTTCTTATGTTTTTGTTCTCTTTCCTTATTTTGTTTATCATTTTGCTCTTTTGCTACTTGGTCGGCATAATCTTCTGGCGATATAATATTTCCTTTAAGTAATTGTCCAACCCAACTACTACTCATTGCTAATGCATTCTTTCCAGAAATATCTCCAGAACTTATTTGTGATAAAATTTCTTTGGAATTTTTTTCAATAATCTTATCACCAATTGTTGCTGCCAATTGACCTGTTATCTCTAATACGGCAACTGCGGCAACTGCTTTTCCAAATACTTTGCCTAATTTGGTTCCTAATTTCCCAAACATACCGTTCCATGCTGACGCTATTTGCCCCGATTTTATTTCTGTTGCTGATTTAACCAGAGAATCTTGTATTCCCTTTCCAAACATTATTTGCAATGCGCCCCATACGGCTTTGAATTTTTTATAAACCATAAATCCAGCAATAACCGTTGATAACTTAAATGCAATACCTAATGGGTCTCTAGCAAATGCAGAAATAGCCACTTTCAAGGCACTAAACAATGCTTTGACTATTATTTTCCCTACTTTCAAAAGTGTTTTTCCCCATTCTATTTCAGAAAGAAAATCTCCAATTGCTTTTCCTACTTCCGACCAATTTACAGTAGAAAGTGCGGTGTCAATCGTATCAAGTATTCCAGTAATTCCATCACTTATTGTCTTTCCTAACTCCTGCCATCCAGTTAAACCAGTATTTTTGCGTACTTCTCCCATCTCTTCGAGAAATCCATTGATGTAATCTCCGATTTTCTTTCCAAGGTTTTTGTATGGAAAATCCACCATAACGCCAAACGCAAACTGAATCATACCACGCAACTTCGCTCCAAGTGATTTACCTGCTAATTTGGCATTAAACGTATTTATGGCAGATGTTACACCCTCTTTAATACTTTGACCGAATTTGAGCCAATCAAACGTCTTGAAAAAGGTGTATGATGCTTCAAACCATGTATTCAATCCCTCGGAGAAGTTTTCTCCAAGTTTTACCCAATCAAGGT
>ENA-OPVU01001181-OPVU01001181.1-human-gut-metagenome-genome-assembly--contig:-NODE-1181-length-14239-cov-2.169416_pt1 | contig 14239 bp, 10 predicted proteins | sample MGYA00241497_ERZ501986 | MGnify/ENA primary metagenome ERZ501986 (study PRJEB25962, sample SAMEA2042995) | human gut metagenome | biome: human gut; feature: human-associated habitat; material: faeces...
TGTAGCGGTCATAGAGAAGCTCGCTTTTCATTCTGGCCCACATGCTTTCACATCGAGCATTATCGTGGCACCTGCCACCATCACTGTTCATGCTTTGTATAATGCCATATTTAGAAAGCGCCTGACGGTAGGTTTCACTGGTATATTGTCTTCCTCTGTCGGAGTGCACAATGGCACCTCGCAGATCAGGATGCGCCAGATAGGCATTATCCAGTGTATGCTCACACAGAGTTGCCTTCATGTTTGTTTTCATTGCCAGTCCCAGAACGCTGGAATCAAAGCAGTCGAAGATGGCTGAAACATACAGTTTTCCATCTTTTGCCTTGATTTCTGTGATATCAGTTACGCATTTTTCAAGTGGCTTATCAGCCTTGAACTCTCTCTTCAGAAGATCATCTGACTTACGTGCTTCCCGATCAGCCTTGGTAATGCCATTTGGCTTGCGCTTTGGCCGATGGACAAGTCCTATTTCATCCATAACCCTGTAAACGGTTCGTTCACTGGGGATCTTGATTCCCGTCGGATTCTTAAGGAGCAGTGCTTGGTACATGCGAATACGTCCATAGGTATCATTGCATTCATCCTCAGCATGGATCACTCTCATGGCATCAGCAAGATCCTGATATTTCCAAGGGCGATCTTTAATAGCAAGATATTTGTAGAAACCCTGGCGGCTGACGCCAAGCATCCGGCAATAGAATGAGAGTTTTCCCTTAATCACGCCGTCTTTCGTTTTTATGGCAATGAACATCATTCTTTGGTTCTTGCTGACTTCCGACGGCTGGCTGCGAAAAAAGCGCTTGCTTCCTCGAGAAATTCATTTTCCTCTTTCAGACGCCGGATTTCTTTGTCCTGATCTTTAACGCGTTTGCGGAGCATGGCAAGCTCCTCAGCAAGACTCATCGCGCTTTCCGGAGTATGTGCACCGTCGCCAATATCCAATGTGCCTGCTCTAACTGCTTTCAGCCATGTGTGGATGGTTCCTTCTGGGATACCTAATTCTTTGGCTGCCTTAGCACCGCCGATTTCTTTGGCAAGTTTGACAGCCTGGATCTTATATTCCTGGTCGTATTTACGTTGGGTTCGTGACATTGAGAGTTCCTCCTTATTCTCTTTTATTATACATGAATTCCTTGAGAATAAGGTGTCAACTTTATTTATACAACATCATGTATTGGAAAATATGGTGAGTCTTTATCTGCATGAATTGTCTGAAAAAGAAGAAATTTTAGATGGTTACGAAGTTTATACGCAGCTATTTTGTGTATAAGATTTTTTGTTGAGCACACCTATGAAGCTTTCCCCCCTGGCAGCAGAGCAGTTACAGATCCCGTTCCCGTGGCACGGAAACCATGTTTCTTCCGGTGTATGAGGTCACGGATGAGATGTCAAAGTATTGTATTAGCTGGATTGGGGGTGAAGATAAAAAATGGGTGAAATATGAGGAAAATAAAAGTGGTTCGCCCGATTTATAATAGAAATTTATCAGATATAAAAGAGAATGGGCGAAAAGTGATGGAATTCATTTCAATAGCCCACGGAAATCAAAAAGTCAGGGCGAAAAACAGCAGAAATGAAGAAGATTCCCCCAAAATGCCTGTGGAAACGCTGAAATGAGGAAGAAAGAGGGCGAAAATGTCTGAAAAAATCGGATTTTCGCCCTGTCATCTGTTTAAAATTATCTCACGATCGTATCCCGGATCTGGTCGAGTGACACCTCATAGTTATGGCCGGCAGAAATGGCTTTTAAATCTTCAAACTCTGCTTTCTCTTTTTCGACACCGTACCCGCAGCTTTTTTTGATCCGTATATCGCCGTATGCGGAATGGCAGGTTTCGATTTCAGAGGTAAGTTTGGCGCGGTCAAACATCTGATAGCGCACACCGCGTGTTGTGGTGTGTAAAAAGAAAAGGGAAGTCAGACGTTCACGGTCTTTTGGCTCACAGATACAGGTTAAAAGAATACCCGGACGGTTCTTTTTCATCTGAATCGGTATTGTGTATACGTCCAAAGCGCCCGCCTGTAAGAGCAGTTCAGTTGCAAATCCGACCGCTTCGCCTGTCATATCATCGAGATTGCAGGAGATGGACAGCACGGAGTCATCAAAGGATGGAGCTGTGTTGGAACCGGGAGAAGATTCGCCGAGGAAAACACGCACACAGTTGGCGGCAGCAAAATCCTTTGTTCCCATACCATAGCCGATCTCTGTTACATTCATAGGCGGCATGGCTTCGAAAGAGGTCACAAAATGTTTTAAAACAGCAGCCCCCGTTGGCGTACAGAGTTCGCCCTGAATATTTCTACTGTAAAAAGGAATCCCTTTTAAAAGTTCTGCGGTGGCAGGCGCCGGAACCGGGAGTGTGCCGTGGGCACAGTGTACAAAGCCATTTCCGACATGAACCGGAGAGCAGAGAATGGTTTCCGGTTCAAGCAGTGATAACAGATAGGCACATCCGGTCACATCCACAAGCGCGTCAATCGATCCGACTTCGTGGAAATGGATCTGGTCTAAGGTGGAGTGGTGCACTTTTGATTCTGCTTCCCCGATCAGACGGTAGACTGCGGCTACGGAGTCTTTTACCGATGATGGGAATGGAAGTGTGTGGATCTGTTCTAAGATCTGGGTGTAACTGGTGTGGGCATGCGTGTGGTGGTGTTCATGGTGCGAGTTGTTGTCGTGAGTATGTGTGTGCTCATTTTCGTCATGAATATGATCGTGAACATGCATGAGTGTATCCTCGTCATGAGAGTGTCCATGTGAATGCATGAGTGTATCTTCATCATGAGTGTGCTCATGTGAATGCATGAGTGTATCTTCATCATGAGTGTGTTCATGTGAATGCATGAGTGTATCTTCATCATGAACGTGTTCATGGTAGCATTGTGTACCATGATCGTGTGTAGGGGATTCTTCCTGTGCATGGATTGTCATGTGCCCATCTTCATGAATGTGCTCAGGCAGAACATCATGGGAATGTTCTTCCTCACCGTGTACAGCTACCCTCATGTGTGTGCCGCTGATCCCGCATTTTACTGCCGGTTCCGCAGAAAGTGTCACACCGTAAGGTGTAAAAGCCTGGTTCATGTCCGATAAAAATTTTTCTTTCTGTTCGCAGAGTTCATAGAGGGCGCCCATTAACATATCGCCGGCGACACCCATATTACATTCTATATAAAGTGTTTTCATAAATAATCCTCCCTTGGATTGAAGTTGATAATTTTTAATATGAAGATTTACAGTTTGTCCGTGTTTTTATGTCAGGATGATGGTCTGTCATCTGTTTTAGGGGCTGCCTGATGATTGATCATGCTGGCAAGGTAACCTGCACCAAAACCGTTGTCGATGTTTACGACGGAAACACCGCTGGCGCAGGAATTAAGCATCGATAAAAGTGCTGAGATACCACCAAAACTTGCGCCGTAACCAACGCTCGTCGGGACGCCGATGACAGGACAGTCGGTCAGGCCGCCGATGACGCTCGCAAGCGCGCCTTCCATCCCGGCGACTGCAATGATCGCATTTGCCTTTGATAAAAGTTCCATATTTGAGAGCAGACGGTGGAGCCCGGCAACGCCGACATCGTAGAGACGGATGACATGATTGCCGAGTACCTCTGCAGTCAGCGCAGCCTCCTCTGCAACCGGGATATCGCTTGTCCCTCCGGTGGCGACAACGATCGTGCCGTCAGCGGAATAATGCTCGGTGCGGTTTACGATGCCGATTTTTGACAGCTCATCGTAAAAAAGATCAAAACGTTCGGACAGGTACGCCGCGGATTCTGTCGAAAGTCTTGTGATCAGGATATTTTCTTTGCAGTGGGAGAGCAGGCTGTTTATAATGCCCCCCATCTGTTCTTTTGTCTTAGATGCACCGTAGATTACCTCCGGCGCACCCTGTCTGACTTCACGGTGATGATCCACCTTGGCATATCCAAGATCCTCAAAAGGTGCCAGCTTTAACTGGTTATAAGCATCGGAAGCAGTAAGCTGCCCCGATTCTAACTGTTCTAATATATGTTTGATATGATCATTTTCCATAGTAATCCTCATTTCTGAGCAACTTGTTGCGAAGAGGCGACGAGAATCTCAAATTCTCGTAGGCATGCTTTTTTATGCCTTGTCATAGAAGCTATTTGTTTTTGCTCAGAAACAAATAGCCGTGCGAAAAATAAGCTATCGAGCTTATTTTTCACACTAATTTCTCCTTCATTGCAATTCACTGCCTATTATACTCACATCCCACCTTATTTGCAAAAATAAAATGCACACGATTCTCTGGGTTTTGGAAGAAATAGATAAAAAATGGAAACCATTTTTGGTAAATTAGTTTCTTGCGGGTACGAAAACAAGATGATACAATATAGGAAACTCAAATAACAAAAATAGTTTCCATGTAATAAAGAAGAAACGGAGAACATGATGGAATTAAGGGAGAGTATTTTAGAGGGAACCTTAAAGGCATTTAACCAGAAAGGGTTAAAATTTACCATGGATGATCTGGCTGGAATCCTTGGCATGAGTAAGAAAACGATTTATACCGTGTTCCGTGATAAGGAATCACTTTTCTTAGCGATGGTAGATTATCTGTTCGATTCAATCAAAGAGAGCGAAAGACAGGTGTTAGAGAATGAAAAATTATCCACACTTGAAAAAATCCGGGCGGTTTTAGGCGTTTTGCCGGAGAGTTACCGGGAAGTTGATTTCAGACAGCTCTATCTGTTGCGGGAAAAGTATCCGAACATCTACAAACATGTGGAGGAACGGTTAGAAACCGGCTGGGAGACAACGATTTCCTTATTAGAGCAGGGAATGAAAGAGGGCGTGATCCGGCCGGTTAAGATCCCAATCGTAAAAATGATGCTGGAGGCGGCATTAGAGCAATTTTTCCAGAGAGATATCCTGATCTCTAACGGGATATCCTATCAGGATGGTCTGGATGAAGTAGTCACGATCTTAGTGCAGGGAATCGTTGCGGAAGGGAAGTGAGGATGATGCAAAAACGCATTTACTGGAATGACGGGTGGAAATTTAAGGAAACATACGAAAATCAAATGAGAGAGACGGCTTATCAGGATGACGCATGGGAGGATGTCAGACTGCCGCACACTTGCAAGGAGACACCGTTTCATTATTTTGATGAGAGCAGTTACCAGATGGTGTGCTGCTATAGAAAACATTTTTTTGCACCGGAAGAATGGAAAGATCAGACCGTGATCGTGACGTTTGAAGGCATCGCGCATGAAGCACAGGTGTTTTTGAACGGGGAAAGGATCGGGGAGCATCACTGTGGCTACACGGTATTTTCCATCGATATCCGCAAAAAACTGCGGATCGGGGCAGAAAATGTGCTTACAGTGCGGGTGGATAGCAGGGAAAACTTAAACATCCCGCCGTTCGGGTATGTGATCGATTATATGACTTACGGCGGAATTTACCGGGAAGCCTATGTGGATCTGAAAAATGAGACTTATCTCGCGGATATATTTCTGCACAGCGAAATACCGGAAGGTCAAAAGCCAGATGCAAAGCTGATCTCTGAAATAGAAATTAAAAACAGTGGCAAAACCGATGAAAAAAAGGAATTTCTCATCCGGCAGAGTATCAGAGAGCGCGGCACAGAAAACTACAGACAGATCGGTGAGAGCCGGGTGGCATCAGATCGTAAGCTTTCCTTTCCGATATCGGACATAAAACTCTGGGATCTGGAAACACCGGTACTCTATGAAGTAAAAACAGAACTTTTGCAAAATGGAAATATTCTGGATGAGAACGTTACGCTGTTTGGATTCAGAACAGCGGTATTTTTAAAGGATGGTTTTTATTTAAATGGCAAAAAAGTAAAGCTGCGAGGATTGAACCGCCATCAGAGTTATCCATATGTCGGCTATGCAATGCCGGAATCCATGCAGAAACGGGATGCAGACATTTTGAAAAATGAACTGGGCGTAAATGCGGTGAGGACGTCCCATTATCCGCAGAGCCGGCATTTTGTGGAGCGGTGTGATGAACTGGGACTTTTGGTCTTTACGGAAATACCGGGCTGGCAGCACATCGGGGATGAAATCTGGAAAAAACAGGCGGTCGAAAACGTAAAAGACATGGTAGAGCAGTATCGGAATCATCCGTCTGTGATCCTGTGGGGTGTGCGGATCAACGAGTCCGGGGATGATGACGCATTTTACCGGGAAACAAACCGCGTGGCACATGAACTGGATCCAACAAGACAGACTGGGGGTGTCCGGGCACATAAAAAGAGCAGCCTTTTAGAGGATGTCTATACCTACAATGATTTCAGCCACAATGGGACAAACCACGGATGTGAGAAAAAAAGTGCTGTTACGTCTGATAACAGCAAACCGTATCTCATCAGCGAATATAACGGACATATGTATCCAACGAAAAGTTACGACTGGGAGGAACACCGTGTGTGGCATGCCATGCGACATGTAAATGTATTAGATGCAGTTGCCGGGGAAGCGGATATTGCAGGAAGTTTTGGCTGGTGCATGTTTGACTACAATACACATAAGGATTTTGGCAGCGGCGACCGTATCTGTTATCACGGTGTGATGGACATGTTCCGAAATCCGAAACTTGCGGCTGCGGTCTACGCGTGTCAGCAGGAAAAGGAGCCGGTACTTGAAATCAGTTCGTCCATGGATATCGGGGAACATCCGGGCTGTAACCGCGGAACGATCTGGATTTTTACCAATGCGGACAGTGTACGGATGTACAAAAATGACCGGTTTTTAAAGGAGTATACCGCATCAGATTCGCCGTATAAAAATCTTTCACACGGACCAATCGCAGTGGATGACTTTATCGGGGATGCCATTGAAAAAGAGGAAGATTTTAAACCGGAGCAGGCAAGGAAAGTGAAGTATATCCTGAATGCGGCGGCGCGGTATGGACTTTCCGATCTTCCGAAAGGCGTGTATTTGGCGGCATTGAAGCTGATACTCATGTATCACATGAAGCCGACGGATGCAGTGGCTTTGTACAACCGTTATATCGGTGACTGGGGAGGTACTTCGACAAGCTATCGGTTTGAGGCAGTAAAGAATGGAAAAGTGGTAAAAGTGGTCAGAAAAGAGCCGGTCACTTCCATGCATTTATCCGCGGAACCGGACCATCAAAACCTGACAGAACGACATACTTATGAAGCTGCGGAAATCCGTATCCGTGCCCTGGATCAGAACGATAATATCGTAAGCTTTTACCAGGAACCGGTTGTACTGTCGACGGAGGGACCAATCGCCATCATTGGACCTGAAATCATTTCCCTGCAGGGAGGCATGGGCGGCACTTATGTCAGAACGACCGGGGAAGAAGGCGTCGGGATTTTAAAGATAAAAGCGGCACAGATGGAAGAGCAGAGAATACTGTTTGAAGTGAAAAATGACAGAAAATAAACAGTCACTGTGTTTTACAATGTGAAAAGAAATTTCGAAAAGAATTTTAATAAATACAAAATAAGGAAGGATGAAGTGTAAGATGACAGAACGATCAAAACAGATTTTTGGAAACGACATTGCACCGGGTGCCTATAAAAAAGCAGTCCGGTCAAAGCAGAAATTTATCCGTAAATTCGGGGATGACAGCACAAAAAATTATCCAACTTCGATCAAGGCAAACCCGTATATCGGGCCGGAACTTGGTGTCTCTGATATCCGCGTGGGAGAAGAAGGAGCTGCGGACTTTCATACGGAGAAAGGAATCATCGTCGGAAATATCCGTATGGGATTTGGTCATTACCGCATCTCCATGGCGATCGCATCCGCAGCACATGCGCTGGGGTATGAACCGTACTGGATGGATTTAAATTCCTACGGACAGACCACCTGTACCAAAGTGATCGGTGCGCAGAATGATCTTTACTCCATGGGTTCCCGTCTGTCACAGAAGAGCAGACTCTTTAACCGTCTGGTGTGGGAGCCGATGAACTATGAGGGATTTCGCAAACTGACCTACAATGCAGCAGATCAGAAAAATGCAGAATTGATGGCTCCGGTGTATGCGAATATCCCAAAGGATATCCCGGTCGTCGCAACGCATGTGTGGCCGGCGCAGGCTGCGCTTCACGCCGGAATGAAATATGTGGTCAATGCGATCCCGGACAACTGGCAGATGGCGCTTCATTTAGCGGAAGGCAGCATTCACACGGTGCAGACGCACTATGCATACCAGGGGTACCGCATTTTAAACGGAATGCAGGGGAATGATGTGTTGAATCCGATGCCGGAAGATGCTCTTTTTTATACCGGACATTATATCGACCATGAGCTTGTCAGCAATATCGAGACGGACTGCGCAGCGAGAAAACAGAGAAAAGAGGAGGGAAAACCGATGCGTTTTCTCCTGACGATCGGCGGTGCCGGTGCACAGAAAGAAATTTTTGCAGAGATCATCCGTTTTTTGCTGCCACAGATCAAAGAAAAGAAAGCGGCGCTTTATGTCAATGTCGGTGATTACCGCAATGTCTGGGAGGAACTTTTAAAGGAAATCCCGGAGATGGGACATTATGCGAAAGAACATTTTAACGACTGGGAGGATACGAAAAAATTTGCGGAGGATGCGCTTAACAAAGATGTCATCGGAATCCACGGCTTCTGGCATGAAAATATTTTTGAAGCGGTATACTGCACGAATCTTCTGATGCGAAGCTGCGATGTGCTCGTCACAAAGCCGAGTGAACTTTCATTTTATCCGGTGCCGAAACTATTTATCAGACGTGTTGGAGGACACGAGCAGTGGGGAGCAATCCATTCCGCGGAGATCGGTGATGGCACATTAGAGTGCAGGGATATCCCGCACACGCTTCAGATGATGAAACTGTTTCTGGAAGAAAAAACACTGCTCTGCGATATGTGCGACAACATTGTAAAAAATAAAGAAGCCGGAATCTACGACGGGGCGTATAAGGTCGTGGAACTTGCATTTTCGATGAAGCAGAAAAAATTTTAGGAAGGAAAAAAATCCTCTGCTCGCCAGAGGACTCGCATTTTCCTTCGGAAACAAGGGAGAAAAATCCTCTGCTCGCCAGAGGGCTCGCATTTTCCTCCGAAAAACAAGGGAGGAAAATCCTCTGCTCGTCAGAGGACTCGCATTTTTCTCCGAAAAACAAGGGAGGAAAATCCTCTGCTCGTCAGAGGACTCGCATTTTTCTCCGAAAAACAAGGAGGATTTATGAAATTAACAGGAAAAGAGAAAGTCTCATACGGACTTGGGGCGGTCGGAAAAGATATGGTTTATATGTTTTCGGCAAGTTATGTTTTATATTATTATCAGGATATTTTAGGAGTCAGCGCGATCGCAATGGGAATCATTTTGATGGCGGCGCGTGTGTTTGATGCATTTAACGATCCGATCATGGGTGTGGTCGTTGCAAAGACGCGCACAAAATGGGGCAAATTCCGCCCGTGGCTGTTTATCGGGACACTGACAAATGCAGTGATTTTGTATCTGATGTTTGCGGCACCGCCAAAACTCGACGGAAACGGACTGGTGGCATATGCGGCAGTGACTTACATTTTGTGGGGTGTTACCTATACCATGATGGATATCCCATACTGGTCAATGATCCCGGCTTTTACGGAGGGCGGAAAAGAGAGAGAAGGACTTTCCACACTCGCGCGCTCCTGCGCCGGAGTCGGTTCTGCGATCGTGACGATCATCACAATGAAATGTGTCTATATGTTAGGGCAGGGAAATGAGCGAGTCGGTTTCAAATGGTTTGCGCTGGTGGTTGCAATTCTGTTTTTTGTATTTATTTTAATCACCTGTTTAAATATCAAAGAAAAATCTACCGTGGATGTGGAGGCACCTTCGGTTGGACAGATGTTCCGTTCCCTGTTACAGAACGATCAGGCGATGACGGTCGTTGTGACAATCGTTTTGATCAACTGCTCGATTTACATTACATCCAATCTCGTCATTTATTTTTTCAAGTATGACTTTGGCGGTGATAGCTGGTACAATGCCTATACCTTATTTAATACGTTTGGTGGAGCAATGCAGATTCTTGCCATGATGCTGTTTTTCCCGATCCTGCGCAAATTTCTGGGAACGATCCAGGTGTTTTATACCAGTTTTGTGATGGCGATTTTAGGATATGCGGTTCTTCTGATTTTAATGTTTGTCAATATGTCAAACCTGTATCTGCTGTTTGTTCCTGCATTTTTTATCTTTTCAGCAAATGGAATGTTATCCGTTCTCACAACGGTATTCCTTGCGAATACGGTCGATTACGGAGAGTGGAAGAATCACAGAAGGGATGAGAGCGTGATCTTTTCCATGCAGACTTTCGTTGTAAAACTTGCTTCCGGTGTGGCTGCGCTTGTGGCATCGATCTGCCTGACCGTCTGCAATTTAAGCCAGAATACGGACGGGGCAGCAGTTGCGGCAGCGGGAAGTTCGGTCGCAGGACTGCGCCTGACCATGACAGTATTCCCGATCGCAGGACTGCTTGTTGCGGTATTTTATTTCCGCAAAAAATATATTTTAAGTGAGCAGAAAGTGGAAGAAATCGCAAAAGAGATTAAGGAGATGAAAAAAGCATGATCACAGTCGAAAACCAGTTATTTTCCCTGCATACCAGACATACTTCTTATCTGTTCCGTGTCATGGAAACCGGACATTTGGAGCACTTATATTATGGAAGAAAAATTCATCCAGCCATAGACGGATTGATGGAACAGCATGCATTTGCGCCGGGCAATACCAATATTTATGACAGTGAACATCTGCAGTTTTCCTTAGAGGACGCATGTCTTGAGATGTCCTCTTTCGGGAAAGGCGATATCAGGGAGCCTTTTGTGGAACTGACACTTTCCGATGGAAGCGAAACGTCTGATTTCCTGTTTGAAAAATTTGAACAGGGAACCGGAAAGGAAGAATTTGAGACACTTCCGGGATCGTATGATGAGTCCGGTGAGGTGGAGTGGCTTGGTGTGACACTGCGCGATAAAAACAGCGGAGTCATATTAGAACTCCATTATTATGTCTATGAGGACTGTGATGTGATCACAAGGAGCGCAAAACTCATCAATGAGAGCGGGGATGTGGTAAAGTTAAACCGCCTGATGAGCCTGCAGCTTGATTTAGAACCGTCCGACTATGTGTTTACAACATTTCACGGGGCTTGGGCACGTGAAATGGGGCGCACGGACGTACGGCTGGTGCCGGGAAAATATGTAAACGCCTCTTACACGGGAACGTCGTCGAGCCGTGACAATCCGTTTGTGATGCTTGGAAAAGAACATACCACGGAGGATGCGGGGGAATGTTTTGGATTTAATCTGATCTACAGCGGCAATCACTATGAGGCGGCGGAGGTCGGCAGTTTTGGAAAAGTAAGAATCGTATCCGGGATCAATCCGCAGTCGTTCTGTTTTACACTTGAGTCAGGGGAGAGTTTTGAGGCACCGGAGGCGGTAATGACCTACGCATCAGACGGATATAATGCCATGAGCCAGAATATGCACCGTTTTGTGCGGGAGCACATTGTGAGGGGAACCTGGAAGAAAAAGGAGCGCCCGGTGCTCTTAAACAGCTGGGAGGCAGCCTATTTTGACATTAATGAAAGAAAACTGCTCTCACTTGCAAAAGCGGGAAAAGAGGCGGGCATTGAGCTTTTCGTCATGGATGACGGCTGGTTTGCAAAACGTGATAATGACACGAGATCGTTAGGAGACTGGCAGCCAAATCCAAAGAAACTGCCGGGCGGTTTAAAGGGGATTGCAGATAAGATCAGGGCGATTGGCATGGATTTTGGAATCTGGGTGGAGCCTGAGATGGTCAATGTGGACAGTAATCTCTACCGCAGCCATCCGGACTGGGTGATCGAGATTCCGGGAAAGGCGCACTCGGAAGGGCGCAATCAGAGGATCCTTGATCTGACCAGAAAGGACGTGCAGGATCATATCATTGAGGAGATGGGCAGAGTATTTTCCTCCGCGGACATTTCCTATGTAAAATGGGATATGAACCGCACATTTTCGGATTATTTTTCACAGAGTATCCGTCCTGAAAGGCAGGGGGAGGTGGCACACCGGTATGTGATGGGACTTTACCGCTGCATGAGGGAGCTGACAAAGAGATTCCCGGACATCCTGTTTGAGGGCTGTGCTGCGGGTGGAAACCGTTTTGACCTTGGTATGCTCTGTTATTTCCCACAGATCTGGGCGAGCGATGATACAGATGCGCTCTGCCGTGCCGAGATCCAGACCGGGTACAGCTACGGCTACCCGATGTCCGTGATAAGCGCACATGTCTCCGGCTGCCCAAATCATCAGACACTGCGCACGACACCGCTTGAAACACGTTTTGCGGTAGCGGCGTTTGGACTGCTCGGATATGAGTGCAATTTCTGTGATCTGAAAAAAGAAGAGTCAGAAGCCATCAAAGCGCAGATCATTCTTTACAAAAAATGGCGCAGTGTGCTGCAACAGGGAATTTTTTACCGCGGCAGGAGTTTTACAGGGAACGGCAGAGAAAATGCGTTTGGAAAAAACAGTGTCCTCTGGAATGATGACAGCAATGTGACGGAATGGACGTGCGTCTCGCCGGATCAGTCGAAGGCGGTCGGCTTCGTCATGCAAAAGCTTGTCGTGCCAAACACGCAGTTCGGGTACTATAAACCACAGGGACTCTGTGAGGAAAAGAAGTATCATTTTTATAACCGTTCTTTAAAATATAATGTCAAAGAGTTCGGGGATCTGGTTAACACCGTATCACCGATCCATATCAGACAGGACTCCATTGCGCACAATCTGGTTGCAAAGTTTGTGAAAATGGACGGGGAAAAGGAGAATATTACGGCATACGGGGATACCCTGATGTATGGCGGCGTGAAGTTGAAACAGGCATTTTCCGGCAATGGATATAATGAGAATGTGAGATATTTTCAGGATTTCGGGGCGCGGATGTATTTTATGGAAGAGGATTTCGAAGATCATGCTCTATGATTTTGGTTCGTCGATCTTAAGGAGCATCGGGGACAGTGAGCGCCCGCTTTACAGCCTGATCGCTGCGGTATGTAAGAGAGTGCACGAATTCTGGGTGCTGATGATCATTTACCCGATTTCGTGGGTTGTGACGGGAATTGCGATGATGATCCCGTATACGTTGCTGCGGAGAAAGATTTTGGCAAAAAGTGGTGTAAATCAGCTTGAATAAAAAAATATAAGGGGAAAAAATGTCTTATATCATATCCTACGTCGGAGCCGGCGGAAAGACCAGCAGCATTTATCAGGATGCTGCAGCGTTTGTAAACGAGGGGAAAAAAGTCATGATCACAACTACAACGCATATGTATGTGCCAAAAGACCGGATGTTCATTGATGGCAGGGAGAAAAGTTGTGAGAAGCTGCGAGAGGAAGTAGCCGGGATTTTGAAAAAAAACGGGATCTGTGTGTGTGGCACAATTTTAAGTGATAATAAAAAAACAGAGATTTATGCGGTTGGAAAATGTGCCGGAAACGATGCTGTTGAAGAACAGCAGAAGATGGAACCGGAGAAGTTTAAAACTTTAAGCATTAAACAGCTTACAGCAGTATGCAAAGAGGCAGATGTTGTCCTGATCGAGGCGGACGGCGCTGCACATAAGGCGGCAAAAGCGCCGGAAGCATGGGAGCCGGCGGTGGATGCACAGAGCAATAAAGTTGTGATCGTCATGGGACTTCACGCAGTCGGAGGAAGTGTGGATGAAGTGTGCCACAGACCAGAGTGCGTAAAGGAAGCATTAGACTGCGACGGAGCGCATCTTTTGACGCGTACGGATTTGGATGTACTGATGGCGGTCTATGAAAAAAAGATCGGACAGCAGTTTCCGGGGATGGAGACGGAGCGGAGATATTTTATAAAAAGTTCTTGACACTACCGCTTTACCATGCTAAAATCGAAACAACTTAAAAAAAAGAAACGTTAAATCGTTGAGCAAAGAGAGTACTTCATAGGATATCTCACAGAGAGTCCGTGGCTGGTGGAAACGGACAGATGAATATGAAAGGAATGGGTTTGCGAGAGCAAAGCGAACAGCGTACCAGATGGTATGGTCAGTAGCGGATGCCGTGTCCTCACGTTACAGAGGTAAGATATCGGACAGTAAAGAAAGATAGCTGTTTGTGTGTCGGATGAGGTCAGACATGATTGGTGGCGGATATTTCCAGTTTTTGGAAATATCCGTTTTTTCATTCATAGGAAATTACGTCCTATGAATGAAAAAGCCCTCCGGGCGGGA